>CEAR01019555.1_pt1 | contig 45314 bp, 43 predicted proteins | sample 557461 | NCBI WGS metagenome assembly CEAR01 (sample SAMEA3182075, study PRJEB8094) | gut metagenome | biome: human; feature: gut; material: Stool; isolation source: human stools | place: Canada | collected 2012-03-14 | reverse complement strand
AGGTCGACGCGGACGGGGAAGCGGAAGTCTTTTTTGAAAATCTCGACGAGAGAGCGGATTTCGGACTTGCGAGCGAAAGCGAAACGTTTGAAACGAACGGATATAACATAGTATTCTGCGTTTATAAACATTTATAAACAGTTATAAACATATTCGGGCTGGCGTGTTGAGATTGCGCGATTGACAACCGCGTGATTGATGATTCGTCTGCAACCGAAAACAAAAAGGTGAAAATATGAAAATCGAATTTGGCGGTTTAACCGAAAAACGTATCGAAGAGTTCAACGGCGGAAAAGGCGCGATAAACCTTAAATCGATCGATAAAAACGACGTTAAGTTTTTGTCGGCAAGGCTGGAACCCGGCTCGTCCGTGGGAATGCACAAGCACCTCGACACCTGCGAAATCATAATCATTCTGTCCGGAAAGGCAAAGGCGATCTGCGACGGTGAAACGGAAATGCTCGTTGCCGGCAGTTGCCATTTCTGCCCGCGTGGCAGTTCTCACACGCTGATGAATATCGGCGAGGACGATCTTGTTTTCGTCGCTGCCGTTCCTCGTCAGATATAATCCGGCTTTTCGTAGCGTAAAAAATGTTCAACGGCAATAAGTCCGCCTATAAGCCGATTAACGGCAATTTTATTTAAGCAATGTATAAACTTGAAACTCATTTGCACGTCGCCGGAACTTCTCCGTGCGCTCAGACGGAAGAAAAACTCATCGCGGAAATTTATAAAAAGGAAGGGTATAACGGCATTGTTTACACGAGCCATTATAATTCTTTTCTTTGCGGGTATTACGGCTTCAAAAATTTCGGCGGATATAACGATAATTTTCTCAGGCATTTCGAAACGCTGAAAAAAGAGTGCTCCGCCTTCGGTATAGACGTTTTTTTCGGAATGGAATTTATGCCGGACGAAACCTCTTATTACGAGCCTACGCCTATGAACGCCGAATTTCTTATTTTCGGCGCGACGGAAGAAATCCTGAAAGACGGCGAAACGCTTTTGAAAAAAGGCGTAAAGTATACGAAAGATTATTGCTCGGAAAGAGATTTTTTGTTCGGGCAGGCGCATCCTTTCAGGGATATGATCACTTATCGTCGCCCCGAATTTCTCGATTGCGCCGAAGCGATAAACGGCAATCCCCGTCAGCAGAGCCATAACGACAAGGCGCGCGTGTACGCCGAGCAAAACGGACTTATTTTAACGGCGGGCAGCGATTTTCACGAACCGCAGGATTGTCTGGCGGGTGTATATCTCGAGTCGGAAGTGAAAACCGGACGTGAACTCGTCTGCGAACTGAAAAAACGCAGACATACGTTATTTTTCAACGGCTGAAGAAAAATAAATCAGCGCCTGAGAAGAAAAACAAATCAGCGGCTGAAGAAGAAAAACAAGTCGACGGCCGAAAAGCCGGAATAAAAGACAAAATCGGTATTAACGAGAAAAAGGTTGCCTGTGTTTTATTTGTATTCGGGTGTTTTCCGGCAACCTTGGAGGCGTAACGACCTCAGGGGGTAAAAATGTTTATTAAAAACATAAAATCTTTTTTTAAAAAATTAAACGAACGTCACAGCGGCAAATTCAAGGAGATCATAGTTGTCGACGATAAAAGGCGACGAGCCGTTTTTTGTATCGTTGTCAGCGCGCTTTCGGTTATATCGCTCGCCATGTCGATTATAAATATTTTCACCGACGAGCGAATCCTTATGATCGTCACGCTTGCTTTCAGCCTTATTTCGCTGCTCAACGTGTTGTTTGTGGTTTTCTTCAAAAAAATAGAAAAACCTATTTGCATCGCGTTTATGCTGGAAGATCTCGCGCTTCTGACTTTTTTCATCGTCAGCGGAATTCCTAACGGATTCAGCGCGATCTGGGTTTGCCTTATTCCGAATTTCGCGATGTTCCTTTTCGGTTTTAAAATCGGCTGCGGATTTTCCGCGTCGATGTTTCTTATCTTGATTTTCTTCTTCTGGATACCGTTCGGGCAATCGCTTTTGCAGTATTCTTACACAAGCGAATTTATGCTTCGTTTTCCCGTTTTGTATCTCGCCGTGTTCTTCGTTGCGGTGCTTATGGAGATAATACGCGGCGAAACGCAGAAACAACTCGAGGAATCCAAGCGTCAATACCGGTTTTTATACAGGCACGACGCGCTTACCGGGCTTTATAACCGTTACGGAATAAGCGAGTATATGGACGTCAGGATGACGGGAAACGACAAGGCGGCGGTTATAATCGTCGATATCGACGACTTCAAAAGCATAAACGACAGTTACGGACACGAATTCGGCGACGAGGTTTTAATGCGAGTCGCGCAGAGGCTTCCCGAACTTATGTGCGACGAATGTCATTGTTGCAGGTGGGGCGGCGAGGAGTTTCTGCTCATTATGCGCTGTAAGCACGACGCCGCGGAAACGGCGGAAAAAATTCGGCGTGAAATCGAGATGCTTGAAATCTCTCGCGGCGAAGAAGTTGTGAACGTGACTGTGAGCGTGGGCGTCGGCGTGGTGAACAGCGATAAAAAAGTCGGTATTCACGAACTTATCGACGTTGCGGACAAGGCTCTTTATCGCGCCAAGGAAGCGGGAAAGAACCGGATATCGGTTAATTACGTTTAATTGTTTGTTTAAAAAGCAAACGTTCGGCAAGGCTCGGGTTTTTCCGAGCCTTGCCGTTTAAAATTTTGTCGTAAAAATTTCAAAAATACGCCTTTTTGCTCGCTGTCAGAACATGTTTCATTTTATTCTCGTCCGGCATACTATGATAAGGGGTAAACGGAATTGCGGGAAATCAGCGGCGCGGACGAATTGAACGGTTACATAACGGATTGCGTGAACAAATGCTTTATAACGGACGTTTCGCCGCTTTTTATGGTGTTCTGCGAAAATCCAAACCATAAATTTTTGCAAAAGTCGATCGGATATTCCGCCGCGCTTGCCGGCGCGGACGTCGTTCTTGCCGAGGGCGACGCTCAAAAGGCGTATTCTCAGTTCGATTCGCTCCTTGCGGACGGGGTTTTTTCTTTGCTTTCCGCCGCGCGCGGAATAATTCTCGAATCGCGTCTTTTCGGGAGCGAAAGCGAAAAAGTCCTTTTATCCCGATGTCTCAAAAAAACGGGGAGAATATACCGTTTGGGGACGGCAAAAGGGCCGAAATCGGCGATATTCGACATATAATTACATAAAAGGACACAAAAGTTACAAAATAAGATACAATAGTAAAAATAATTTGATTTCAATTTACATTTATGTTATGCTATGATAATATGTAATTGTCAATTGACGAAGGGCATGTGCGAAAGCGCGGAGAGTGAAACCCACAGCAGATAGTGATTGACAGATAAAAATGCTCATCATTTTCCCCCTTATCATATATTTTTCAAAAGGCAGTTTGCGAAGAGTTCGCGAACTGCTTTTTGAGTATTACGGGGATGTTGCATAATGCCGGGCGGCAGGGCATATATTATATCGAAATGAAGCAATCGATTGCTTGCGGGAGGTATAATATTATGATAAAGCCGGAGTACGGAAAAGTATGCGGCAGCGAAACGACGACTTACGAAGTGAAACTCAGCGCGGAAAGCGCGATCGCCACTCAGGAGGACGTTAAAAAACCTATATCTTTGTCTGCCACGGCGTTTATCGTCGGAACGGAAAACAAGGACGCGACCACGATAGCGAAAATAAAAGTTGCGTTCTGCTTTATTTATCTTGCCGAGGACGGGTTCAAAAAGAGCGATTTTTCAACCGAACTTACCGCCGAAATTCCGTTCGTCGGGGCAAGGGTGAAAGCGTGCGCCGAGGACGCGAGAGCGGTTTCCGCGCAGGAGGGTTACGTGGCGAAATGCGCCGTTAAAGTGTGCGCCGAAGGAACGAGAAAAACCGAGAATAACGCGCTTATAGGCGGGGATAACCTTAAAATTAAGGAGAGGACGGAAGAGTTCGATTCACCGTCCGGCATAACGACGGACACGTTCGTTATAACCGATGAATTCGACGTCGGCTACGGTATAAAAGAGGTTTTGTGTTACGGCGCGACGGTATGTCTGAAGAGCGTTACGAGCGGCGTTTCGTGCGTGGTTTTCGAGGGTGAAGTAAATTTGCTTTTAAAGACCTTGCCTTTTTCCGACAATAATGATATATTAAAAGAAAGACGCGTCGTTCCGTTCAGATTCGAACTGGAAAACGCCGGTTCTCTCCCGGATATGCGCGCCAAAGGCGAATGTGAGCCGACGCGCGTGTTGTTTAAGGTGTTCACGGACGAGGCTAAGGGCAAAAGCACCGTCAACGCCGAAATAACGCTCGCGTTTTCGGGCGAATCGATTGAAACGACAGCCATGACGGTCGCAGACGACGTATATTCCGTTTCGAGCGACATAGAAATTTCCAAATGCGAAGTTCCCGTCGCGCTCTTCGCCGGGCAGAGTTCCGCGAGCGAGTCGTTCGGCGGCGCGGCTTCGGGCGAAATCCCGGAGGGAGGGAAAATCGTTACGTCTTTCGGCGAGCGTATCACGGTTCTCGGAACTGTTAAAACGACCGACGGCGTAACCGTGAACGGAATAGTCCGCGCGGACGTGGTTTTCCGCAACGCGGATAACGGTACGAGCAGCGTAAACGCCGAAATGCCGTTTTCCGTCGACGTTACGGGCGAGGGCGAAATCGTGGGTTTAAAACTTGATTTAACCGATTTCGACGCGACGATAAAAGACGGCGCGATTTATTTCAATTGCTCGACAAAAGCCGTCTATAAGTCGATTATCGTTAAAAAAATCACGGTAATAGACGGCGTAAACGAAGTGGGAATCAGAAAGGCGGACGAGTGCGCGATAAGCGTTTTCGTTCCGAAAAAAGGCGATGAGTTGTGGGATATTTCCAAACAACTCAGAGTGAGCGAAGAAGAGATAATGAAGTGCAACGAAAATCTCGAATTCCCTCTCCGCGGCGACGAAAGGATAATTATTTACAGACAAAAAATTTAAGCGGCGTATCGCGAAGGGTAACCCGGGACGACAAATATTACAGAGGATAAAATGAAAAAGAACGTCAAAGCGTATGCAAAAATCAACCTTACGTTGAACATAACCGGGAGAAACGACGGATTTCACGATATCGAAAGCCTTGTGACGACGGTCGATATTTACGATACGATTACCGTTTCCGCTCGTCGCGACGACAAAATAACACTCGAAATGCGTGTGGCGGGCAAGAGGTTTGCCGAAGATATCCCCGTTGAACGAAATAACGCCTACAAAGCGGCGAAACTGTTTGCCGAAACGTTTAAAACAGGCGGAGCGGACGTCAAAATCGTCAAAAGAATACCGCTTGCCGGGGGCTTGGGCGGCAGTTCGGCGGACGCCGCGGGCGTTCTCAACGCCATGAAGGCTCTTTATAGCGTAAGCGAGGACGTTAAACCGATTGCGGATATGCTCGGGAGCGATACCGGGTATATGACGAGCGGCGGATTTGCGCTCATTTCGGGCAGGGGAGAAAGGGTTGAAAAAATCGAATCCGAAACGAAACTGCACTTAGTGACGGTATATGCAAATTCGGGCGTGAACACCGCCGAATGTTATAAAAAATTCGACGAACTCGGCGCGGAAGGGCTGTTGTCGGATAACGTCGCCGCCGCGGAAGCGGTTAAAAACGGCGATCTTTGCGCGCTCGGAAAATGCGTCGGAAACGCTTTGTATCTGCCGGCGGCAGCGTTGAACGAAGAGGTTGAAAAAAATCTCGGCGAAATAAAAAGTCTTTCGCCGGTCGCCTGCGGAATGACGGGCAGCGGTTCAACCGTTTTCGGAATTTTCGAAACGGAGGAATTGTGCCGCTGGGCTGTGGATAAACTGAGAAAAAAGGATCTGGACTGCGAATACGTTTGTTCGGTAGAACCGGGCAGAAAAAATTTTTTCGGCTGATATAATTTCAAATATTGCGACGCGGCGGCGTCCGGGAATTTCCCGGACGCCGCCGCGTTTTTACTTGAAAGATATTGCGCCCGAATAATTTCGGCTTCGGGTATAAAAACAATCGCGTTTGGTTATAATCTCATTGCCGAAAGGCGTACGGCGATAAAAATGTCGATGTGAACGGCGCCGTCTGAGTGTCGGCAATATTAAAATAAAAAAGAGGATTATTCTATGAAAAAATTTTGCATAACTTTGGAATTACTAATCATAATACTTGTGACGATAGCGTGCGGCACGGGAAGCGGCGTAAGCGAAAATACGGAATATCTGCGGATACATATCCGCGCGAATTCCAACAGCGATTACGACCAGAGCGTCAAGTATAAAATAAGAGACGAAATCGTTCCTTATTTAACCCCGTATCTTGCGGATTGTCAAAGTAAAGACGAGGCTGCGGACGTAATATCCTCTTTGAAAAAGGATATGGAAAAAAGAATCGACGACATACTCAGAACCAACGGATACGGGTATTCTTCCTCCGTTAAAATAAGGAACGAAAAATTTCCTACGAGAGTATACGGAGATCTGACTTTGGAAACGGGATATTACGACGCGGTTATCGTTGAACTCGGAAAAGCGGAAGGCGACAACTGGTGGTGCGTCGTGTATCCGCCGCTCTGTTTTACGTCGGGCGAGAACGTTAAGTACCGTTCGAAGATAGCAGAGATAATAGCCGATTGGAAAAAGAAAAAAGGCTGACGTTTCGCCGATTTGTCGGTTTGTCGCTTTGTCGCTTTGCCGTCCGAACAAAGGCTTCGGGCAGGCGATATCGCGCAGACGATATCACGCAGACGACTTTGTGTAGACGATTTCGCATAGACGATATCACGCAGACGATTTTACGCAGACGACTTCGTGTAGACGATTTCGCATAGACGGTATCGCGCAGACGACTTCGTGTAGACGATTTCGCATAGACGATATCAAGCAGACGATTTTACGCAGACGAACCCCTTTTTTCTTTGACCGACGGCAAAATCTAATAAGAAAAAGGAGTTGTGCAAAATGAACAGAAAAATCACAAAACTTGCTTTTTTTGCGGTAATTCTTGCGCTTTGCTGCACGTTTTCGGCCGTTATAATTCAGCGGAACGCGCGTGACGCGGTAAAAATCGGAACGGACGTCGTCGAAACGCTCGCTTTAAAACAGGGAAGCACGGGTTCTACCGTAAAACAAGTACAACAAAAACTCAAAAACTGGGGCTATTACAGCGGCGCGGTTGACGGAATTTTCGGTGCCGGAACGCGTAAAGCCGTGGTTTTATTCCAGAAAAGAAACAAACTCACCGCCGACGGAATAGTCGGAAGCAAGACGCTCGAAGCGCTCGGAATTTATGTGAGCAAAACTTCGCAGAAACAAAATTCGGTTTACGCCAATTCGGACGTAAACCTTCTTGCAAGGCTTATTTACGCCGAGGCGCGCGGCGAAACTTATTCGGGGCAGGTCGCGGTAGGCGCGGTGGTTTTAAACAGGGTTAAGAGTTCGTCTTTCCCGAACACCATTTCGGCGGTTATCTATCAGCCTTACGCGTTCACCTGCGTGAGCGACGGGCAGATAAACATGACGCCTGACAGCACGGCGGTTTCCGCCGCTAAGGACGCGATGAACGGGTGGGATCCGTCTTACGGAAGCCTTTATTATTACAACCCGGCAGTCGCGACGAGCAAATGGATATTCTCGAGGAAAACCGTGGTGACGATCGGATCGCACGTGTTTGCGCTTTAAGGAGGGATAATTATGGAAGAAAGAAAAGATAACTTTAAAGAAAACAGCGCGATCGAAAAAGTAGAAAACGCGTCGCTCACAACCGAAACCGCTCCGCCGGCGAAACGTAAGCTGGGCGTGAAAAAGGCGAACGTTGCAAAGAAAAAGTCCGTAACGGGCAAAAAGAAAAAGCAGACCGGGAAAACCAACGAACAGATAAGGGAAGAAAGGGCCAAGGCGAAGTATGCCGCGGCGGAAGCGAAGAAGAAAAAACAAGCCGAAGCGAAAAAGAAGAAAGAGCAAGCGAAAAAAGCGAAACTCGAGGCAAAAAAAGCGAAATCGGCGGCGAGAAAAGAAAAACAACGCAGTCTGAGAGAACTCCGTCTTGCAAAGAAAGAAGAGAGAATCAAACGCCGCGAGTTCCTCAAAAACGAAAGCAAAGAGGACAGACAGAAACGCCTTGCCGCGGAAAAGCAGGCTAAACTTAAAATAAAGGCGCAGAAAGCCGAAAGAAGAGCCGAACTCAAAAAGGCGAAAGCCGAAAGAGCGGCGGAAATGAAAAGACAGAAGCAAGCCGCAAGGCACGAAAGAAAGATGAAGAAAGCCGAAATGAGAGAAAGACGCGGCAGGGAAAATCGTTCGAGAGGCGTGGGCGGATGGCTCGCCGCGGTTATTTCGCTCGGTTGCTCCGTTCTCGTCCTCGGTTCGGTTCTTGCGTTGTCGCTTTTCACCGACGTTTTAAGTTTCGGCAAAAAAGACGGCGGAACGGAAGCCGCCGAAAGAGCGTTTTACGATCTCGTCGGTTACGTTGACAATATCGAAACGAATATGTCCAAACTCTTTGTCGCGAGCGACAGCGAAAGCCAGCAGAAGATTCTCGGGGATCTTATGGTTCAGAGCAATCTTGCAGATTCGTCGCTTGCCGCGCTGCCCGTTATGGATGAATCCAAGCACTATGCGTCCAAGTATATAAATCAGGTCGGCGATTATGCGAAATATCTCAATAATCGACTTATAGAGCAGCAAACGCTGACTAATGAAGATATGGACAGGCTTGTGGAACTCTACAACGTTAACACCGACTTAAAAGAGGCTCTCACAACTTTGTCGGCAAGGGTGAACGAAGAATACGACTTCGATTTGCTTAAGGACAACAACGCAAACGACCTTATAATCGCGCAGTTCAACGATTTTGAAAAAGGCGCGGTCGATTATCCCGAAATGATTTACGACGGAGCGTTTTCCGACGGCGTGAACGATAGAGAAGTAAAAGGTCTCTCGGGCGAAGAAATCGACGAAACGGGTGCGGTGGAAAGGTTCAACGAGATATTCTCGGAATACGGTAAACTCGAGCCTGTCGTTATGGGTATGACCGAAAACAGCGAAATAATCTGTTACAACGTCGCTTCGATGACCGAGGGTGGAGAAATTTACGCGCAGATATCCAAAGTCGGCGGCAAACTCGTTATGTTCAACGCTTACAGGGGATGCGGAGAAGTGAAGCTTTCCGAGGAGGAATGTATCGGGAAGGCAGGCGAATTTCTTGAAAAACTCGGTTATAAGGATATGAAGTGCGTCTGGAATTACGCTTCCGGCGGAACGGAACATCTCAACTTTGCTTACGCCGAAAACGGAGTGGTAATGTATCCCGATCTTGTCAAACTGAACGTTTGCATGGAAACGGGCGTCGTCACCGGACTCGACGCGGATAATTATTATATCAACCACACCGACAGACTTATCGGCAAGGCAAAACACGATATGGGCGAAGCGTTCGATAAAGTGAACGTAAAACTCGACGTTCAGGACGAAAGAGTTGCCGTTATCCCTCTCGGAAACGGAAGAGAAACCCTTGCTTACGAGTTTATCGGAACTTATAACGGTTCGATTTATTACGTATACGTCGACGCGAACACGTTGAAGGAAGTGGAAATTTATAAAGTCGTGGATACCGAACAGGGCAGATTGCTTATGTAATTGCTTAAACGACCGACTTTTTAAATCGAAACGGACCGATAAATGCGGTTAATGATTTTTGAGCCGACGGCAAAAGAATTTAACGTCTTTTGCCGTCGGCTCGGCTTTTTAATTGACAAAAATCAAGTTTTGATTTAAAATATAATTTAAAAGTCGGTATGCTTTGTTTATTTGTGTCTGCCGCTTGGCGAACAAACGAAAAAACGCGCGATAATCGGCTTATAGACCGACTTATTACGAGAAAACAGAAAGGGAGTTAAAAAATGGAAAAACACATCAAACTTGTCACGTTTCGCGTTAACGAAATAGAATTTAAATTTAACGGGGCGATTAAGCCCGACACTCAGTTCCGCATCGTTCCGAAAATCGAAAGCAAACTCGGGCAGAACGGGAAGAATCTTTTCGTCAATCTCTCGGTGAGAGTGAACGAAGATATTTCCGCGCCCGTTCCGTTCAATCTCAACGTGGTTATGTTCGGGCATTTCATTGCCGAAAAAGAAGCGGAGCAGAGAGTTTATATCGAAGAGGCGATCGACACGCTTTATCCGTTCCTTCGCGCCGCGGTTTCTTCGTTCACGGCGAACTGCAACATTCCGCCTTACGTTCTGCCGATAATCGGTTCGAGCGTTCTTCAGGAGAGCCCCGCAAAAGCGGATAAAGAAAAGGAGAATATAAACTAATGAAAAAATTTATCAAGGAATTCGGGGATTTTATCAAAAGGGGTAACGTTCTCGATATGGCTGTCGGCGTAATCGTCGGCGGCGCTTTTACGGCAATCGTAACCGCTCTCTCGAACGGCATTTTAAAGCCCTTCATCAACTGGATAATCTGGCTCTGCAACGGCAAAAACGAAGGTTCGCTCGAAAGTATTTACACGGTGCTTCACGGAGTTACGGGCGCGGACGGAAATCTCGATCTCGCCAATTCAATTTACATAGACTGGGGCGCGTTTATTTCGTCTGTCATCAACTTTCTGCTTATCGCGTTCGTTGTGTTCACGATCGTTAAAGTGATAAATCACGCGTCCGAAAAACTCAACGTCAACGCAATCATGAAGGAATCGGTGGAGAAAAAACTTGCGAAGGGCGAGGAACTCACCAAGTCCGAAAAACGCTGGGTAAAGAGAATGAAGGCTTATCGTCCGGAATTCGTACCCGCTCAGTTGCAGCCCAAGGCGGAAGTTAAAGAGCCCGAGCCGCCCGTCCCCACCGAAACGGAAAAACTTCTCGCGGAAATTCTTGCGGAACTTAAAAAAGAAAACAAATAATCACGGGGACTCCGTTTGCTTCCCTGATCTAAGGTAAAATTTATGAAATCGACGCGATGCGCCCTTTTCGAGGGGCTTTCGGACGGGGAGATATCCGCCGTCGCGGAAAAGATAAAATTTGAATATAAAACTTTTTCGCGCGGGGAGGAAATCTTCGTTTACGGAAGCGACGACGGAAAACTCTGTCATCTCGCCGAAGGCGTTGCGGAAACGATCCGCACGGACGAAAACGGCGCGGTCGCGCTCATTGAGAGATTTTCTGCAGGCGCGGCGTTCGGCTACGGCGAGGGAAAGGAACTCGGCAGGGATTATGCCGTCGTCGTCGCGAAAACAAGGTGCGCGGCGTGGATTGCCGACGTTTGCGGCGTCGACATTAAAACTCTTCCCGCGGGATTTCTGGTGAATCTGCTCGGCTGTCAGCAAAAAAGGCTTGCCGATTTTGCCGCGCGGACGAACGTTCTGCTCGGGAAAACCATAAGAGATAAGTTGCTTTGTTATTTCCGGAATTGCGCCGACGAAGCGGGGAGCGATTGTTTCGATCTGAAGATAACCTTAACCGGGCTTGCGGATCTCATTTTTGCGGACAGGAGCGCGATGATGCGCGAGATAAAAAAACTCCGCGACGACGAGATCGTTAAGATAGACCGAAAGAAAGTTACGATGCTTAAAAAATAATCTTAGCAATATATGCAATATAATACGCCCGTGGCGTTTCGGTTAACCGAAACGCCACGGGCGTTGTTTTTAGAGGTAACGTATCTCATTCCGTCCGATTTTCGGACTGAGAGTAATCGTTAAGTTCGTCGCGGAGCGCGTTTTTGCTCTTGAACGAAAGAAGGAAATTGTATTTCTGTTTGATTTTTTCGGTTTTGAGTTTGATGGAAAGTTTGAATTCCTCGAGCTTGACTATCACGTTGTTTTCCTTTGCCCAGGAGCGGATTTTGTTCACCACGTTGAACGAATAGAAAACGTCGATGATGAAGATTCCGAAGTAAATACCTATAAAGAAAGAGTAAATTTCGTTAAGATTCATCCAGTTGACGAGATTTATCAGCATCGGGTGAATGAAAATATAATACGCCGCGCCGATAACGCCCCAGAAAAACGTGAATAACGGACAAATTATGCCCTGAATGTTGCCCGGGCGTTTGGAGTAATCCCAAAGTTTAACTTTAAGCCCAACGATGAAGATAAGACCGGTTATATATTCGATAAGCGTCATAACCACCGTTATGAGCAGAATCACGAACGCCTTTTGCAGAATCTCGTTCTGAATAAAACCGTAGTCCAAAGAACAAATTATATAAAGGAAAACCACTCCCGTTCCGTATAAAGGCAGGCACGGACCTGCGAGAAATCCCGGGTTGACCCATTTTTTATGCGCAAATCTGCGAAAGAACAGTTCTATGATCCAGCCGCAAGTTCCGCCTACGATAAACAGCAGGCATAACGTTATAAATGTTTTCATTGTTGCCTCCTCGCGCTCCGACGCGCGCTTTGAATTTGCCGTCGGGCGGTATGAGTTTTAAACGAACGAGTTCTCGACGGTTATTATCGCGTTGAGTTTCTTGTCGTAAAGTTTGAGTTTTTCGTTTACCGCTTTTCTGATCTGGCGGGCGGACGTTTTGTTTTCGGGCGGAGTAACGAGGTCGAAAATAACGTTTGCGTGTGTGTCGCCTTCGTTCATCCTGAAATCGTGCAGAGAAAAATCGGGGTTTATCTCCTTAACGATTTTCACGCACTCTTCCTTTATCGCGTTTAGCCTCGGACTTGTCGTTACAACGGGGTCCATATGAATGGTTGCCAGGCAGTTGAACTTCTCTTCGAGTCCGCGTTCCACGTTGTCTACCACGTCGTGCAGTTGCAGGATATTTCCCTCGGCGGGAACTTCCGCGTGAAGAACGATGATTTTTCTGCCGGGACCGTAATCGTGAATCATAAGGTCGTGAATACCGATTATTTTCGTTTTGTCGTAATTCTGAACGTAATCGGCAACGCCTTTGACAAGCGCGGGGTCCGGCGCTTCGCCGAGAAGCAAATCCACCACGCTCTTTATCGATTTTATCCCGGAAACGGCGATAAACAAAGAAACCACCGCGCCGGCGAAACCGTCGAAAGGAATGTTTTTGATAAAGAGCGAAAGAATCGCGGAAACGAGAACCACGGCAGTTGCCATACAGTCCGAAACGCTGTCCGCGGCGGTGGCGAGCATAGCAACCGAATTGATTTTTCTGCCGATTGTTTTGTTGAGAACGGCGAGATAAAATTTCGCGGCGATCGAAAGCGTGAGAATAACGAAAGTTATCGCAAGCGTGACCGAAGATTGTTCGGGGACGGTTTCCCACGCGATGATTTTTTCGACGGAAGTCATAAGCAACTGAACCGCGACGATCAGAATAATGATCGAAACGCCAAGCCCGGCGCAATATTCCATTCTGCCGTGACCGAACGGGTGTTCCTTATCCGGTTTCTTCTCCGAAAGTTTAAAGCCGAAAAGCGTGATTATCGAACTGCCCGCGTCGGAAAGGTTATTGATGCCGTCCGAAACGATTGAAATTGCGCCGGAGAGCAAGCCCGAAATTATTTTCGCAAGGCATAAAATAACGTTGAGGATAATCCCCGTAACGCCTGTTTTATAGCCGAATTTCGCCCTTATTTCGGGTTTTGAAAGTTCCTCTTCGGTAAATTCGTTCAGTTTTTTTGTCATAATTCACCGTTCCGGCGGAGCGAAATCCGCCGCTTTAAAAATGTGTTTGTCGCTGTTAAGCGAGGATTCCGTTGCCTTGAAAATGTGTTTGTCGCTGTTAAACGAGTATTCCGTCGCCTTGAAAATTATTCTTTTTCGCTTTCTTCTTCGTCGGTATGGTGAATTTCCACTTTCACTTCGAGAACCTTTTTCAGAGTTCTTTTCGTTACGGTCACGGTGAGATTGTTATAGTCGAAAGAATAGCCTATCGGCGGAATATCTCCCGAACGCTCGATTATCCAGCCGCTGACGGTGTTTGAGTCGCTTTCTTCGTCCTCTTCCTGCGAGAAAATTTCGCAGAATTCCGAAAGTTCGGCGTTTCCGTCAACGAGATAATGCTCGTCGTCGAGTTTTGTGAAGTAGTCCACCACTTCGTCGTGTTCGTCCCATATCTCGCCAACGAGTTCTTCGAGAATATCTTCGAGCGTGACGATGCCGAGCGTGCCGCCGTATTCGTCAACGACGGTAGCCATATGCACTTTCTGCTTCTGCATGCTTCGAAGCAGCGTGGAGATTTTCATATGTTCCGTGGCGAGAGCCATCGACGTGACTATGCCTTTGATGTTGGCAACGCCCGCCGTGTACGCCGCGTAAAAATCCTTTTCGTGTATCATTCCGATGATGGTGTCGATAGAGCCTCTGTAAACGGGCAATCTCGAAAAACCGTGTTCGGAAAATATGAGCCTTATATCTTTCATCGGGGTGTTTTCTTCCACCGCGATGACGTTTACTCTCGGAACGAGTATGTCGCCGACTTCCGCGTCGTTGAATTCAATCGCGCTGGAGATAAGTTCGGTTTCGTTGTTGTCGAGAGTGCCGTCCTCCTTCGCTTCTTCTATGTAGGTCAGCAATTCTTCTTCTGTTATAACGTCGTCCGACTTAAACTTGAAAATCTTCCTCAAAAGAATTTTCCATCCCGTGAAAATCATGTTGAGCGGGTAGAGAATTATCGAGAAAAAGCCGATGATCGGCGTTACGAACATAGCCACCTTTTCCGGGAATTCTTTCGCAAGCGTTTTGGGTGTGATTTCACCGAAAATAAGAACCGTTACCGTCGAAATAATCGTCGACATCGTCGCCGCGAGGCTTGCCGAACTGACGAAAACTTCCGTAAACAGCAAGGTGGATATCGTTGCGAGCGTAAGATTGACTATATTATTACCGATTAAGATGGTATAGAGCAATCTGTCGTAATTTTCAACGTAATGCAAGGCTTTTTTCGCCGATTTGTTTCCGTCGTCCGCCATAACTTTCATTCTTGCGCGGTTGATGGAAGTAAAAGCGGTTTCGGTTGCCGAAAAGAATGCCGATAAAATAAGCAATACGATCAGAATGATTACGTAAATCGTAATATTCTGACTTCCGGGAGGGGGTTGTGCGTCTGTGTCCATAAATAACTCCTTAATAAAAAATATATAACTGCTTATAAATAAATATAAGTAAAAACCATTATATCACAAATATTTTTTTTTGTAAATCTTTTTGCGCGAGTAACTTCGCAATTGTAGGCAAGAAATACGGATCGGCAGAGGAAAGACAAAAATATTTCACGATTTTCACGAAAAAAAGTTGACATAAAACCATCGTTATTTTATAATTTAAACAGCGTTGAAATTAATTTCGGGGCAATAAAATAAATAGGTGGAGTCTGTCGATTGATTTAGTGATGACGAATTAAATCACTACAATAAAATTATCGGCAGATTTTTTTTATAAGTCGAAGCGGCGGCGGACAGATCGGACAAAAGCCGCCGAATCGGAGGTTAAAATGATAGAAGAGGTTTTGAAAAAGGTTTCTTCGAGTGAGGAAACGGCTAAAAAAATACGCGCGGAAAGCGACGAAAAAGCGGCCGGAATACGCGCGCAGGCGGACAGAAAAGCCGCCGAAATCAAGGGGAACGGCGCGTCGGATTCGAGGGTGAAACGTCTTGCCGCCGTTCAGAACGCGAAGATGAGCGTTGCCGTCCGTTTTGAAGAAGAAAAGAAAAAATATCGCGCGGAAGCCGAAAAATTCAAAGCCGAAAATAGCGGGAAAGCCGAAGAAGCGGCGGAAATGTTGTTCGGGAGGATAAAAAATGGCGATTGCTGAAATGTCCGCGCTTTCGCTCGTCGCGCTTCTTTCCGATAAGGACAAGGTTTACGACGCTCTCGTCGCAACCGGCGCGGCGCAGATAAAAACGCAGGAAGAGCGCGAACAAACAGTTCCGCTCGCCGCAAAAGACACCGCGGAATTGCGTCAGAAAATCGATAGGGCGAAAAAGTGTCTTGAATTTCTGGCGGACGAAATAGAAACTTTGCCCAAAACCGAGCGGGGAGAGGGCTTGATTAAGGACGGATTCGCCGTCGCTACGAGCGAATTTATGACCGCGGGAGAGCGGAGCGGCGAGGTTGAAAAAACTCTCGACGAAATCGATGGTTTGTCGGCTGAGAAAAACTCTCTCAGGGCGCGTTCGGCAAAGGTGAACGAACAGATAAAAAGTTACGAGCCTTACGTCGGTCTGAAACTGAAATTTTCGGAAGTATCCGACACGAAAACAGTCAAGGTTTATCTCGGAACGGTAACGTCGGACAAAATCGACAAATGCCTTTCGGAACTCGGAGAAATCGAATGTTGCGAATCGTTCGCCGAGTGCGATGGTAAGGACGGAACGGTTCTCTCCGTCGCCGTTTATCGGAAGCAGAGCGAAGAGGTTGAAAAAGTCCTTTCCGCGTGCGGTTTCACCAAGTGTCAGTTCGCGGGGGATTTCACCGCGACGGAAAAAATCGGCGAGTTGAACGCCGAACTCAAAGAGATCGACGAAGGGTTTTTAAGCGTTGCGAAACGCGCCGCAAAACTTGCGGAACAATCGCGGGAAGTCAAGGTATATGTCGATTATCTCGGGTATTTGATAGAAAAAGCCGACGCTGACGGAACGCTTTACGCCACTATGGAAACGTTCGTTATGGAAGCGTTCGTGCCGACGGAAAAGGTCGAAGAAGTGAAAGCGGCGATCGAGAAAGCGACGAGGGCGTGCGAGATCGAAACAAAGGTCGTCCCGCGCGACGAGTTCGCTCCCACGCTTATGAAAAACAAGAGCGCGGTGGCAAACTTCGAGGCTGTTACCAATATGTATTCCGTTCCGGCTTACGGCGCGCTCGATCCGAACGCGGTGATGTCCTTTTTCTTCTCCCTGTTCATGGGGCTTATCATGGCGGATTTCGGTTACGGGATTCTGATGATCGTCGGCGGATTTTTGTTCGCGGCGAAACAGAGAAAGGGCACGACGCTTTATCGCATGGCAAAGGTTTTCGCTTACGGCGGATTCTTCGCCTGCATATTCGGCGCGGTGTTCGACAGTTGGCTCGGATATCCGCTGCTAAGAACGATTTTCGGCGAAGGTTCGGAATATTGCGCGTTTTACGCTGAATATCTTGATGCGATCAATTCTCCCGCAAATATCGCCGGGATAACCGTTCCGCAAATGCTTTTATGGTGTTTAGGGCTCGGCGCGGTGCAGATCGCGGTCAGCCTGATAATGAAAACCGTTCAGTGCTTTTCGAGAAAACAATATTTTGAAGGTATATTTTCGGGCGCGGTGTGGGCGATAGGCTTGCTCGCGTTCGTCGTCGCCGTTTTCGGCATGGCATCGGATAACGCGTTTTTAACAAAATACGGCGCGTATATAGCGATCGGGCTTATCGTTCTCGGGATTCTCACTTCGGGAGTTACAGAAAAGGGAATCGGCAAAATAATCAAGCCGTTCTCTTCCGTTTACGGATTGATAAACTACGCTTCGGATATTCTCAGTTACGCCCGTCTTTACGGACTTATGCTTTCCGGCGCGCAGATCGCCTCGATATTCACGAACAACCTTGCCATAGAACTTCTTTTCCCGCAGGGCGTGATCGGTGTTATATTCGGCGTCGTGATAATAATTATCGGCAACGTGTTCAATCTCGCGATGAGCCTTCTCGGCGCGTTTATTCACGATTCTCGTTTACAATACGTCGAGTTCTTCGGGCGGTTCTACGAGGGCGAGGGCGAACTTTTCACCCCGCTCGGTCATAGCGGCGAATACACGTATTTCGTTTCGTAACAACCCGAAAGTGTGTGGCGAAAAACACTTACTTTATTTTGCAATAAATCGGCAACGGACGGCAAAAACCCGCCTATAAATCGATTATTGAATATAATTAACAGAAAAACAATTTCGGAGGAAATTAAAAAATGGAAAAATTTATCGGCATTTTGGGGCTTTCGCTCTGTATGATCCTTTGCGGCGCGGGTTCGGCGTTCGGTCTTTATAAAACAGGTTCTGCCGCCGCGGGCGTTCTTTCGGAGGACAACAAGAAGTTTTCCAAAATCATTGTTCTCGCTCTTCTTCCCGCAACGCAGGGTATTTACGGCTTCGTTCTCGCGGTTATGAAGATCGGCGCAATCGCTCAGGGCTGGAATCTTTTCGGCGCGATGATAGGACTCGGCGTAACGGGTATGCTTTCGGCAATTCTGCAGGGTATAACCGCTTCGTCCTGTATTTATGCGATAGGCAAAAACTCCGCCGGTTCCGGTAAGTACGTCCTGTTCCCGGCGATGATCGAGTTCTACGCGATTCTTTCGCTCGTCCTCGGCATAATGATTCCCGTTGCGTAAAACGACAAACGGAATTTTCGTAAAACAGACATGGAAGAAAAAAAGGATATATGTTCGGCGATAATCTCGGACGCGGAGGTTTACGCGGCGGAAACCGTTAAAGCAGCGGAAGAATACGCCGGATCCAAACTGAAAGAAGCCGAATTCGAGGTTCAGACTTTCGCCGTTTCGCAGAACGAACTTGCCCGAAAGGAAATCGCGGATATCGAGGCGAAAAACGCCGCCGCGGAAAGAATGGAAAAGAAAAAAATCGTTCTTGCGGCAAAAGTGGAACTTTTAAACGAAGTTTATAAAAGGCTCGAAGAAAAACTCGGCGCGATGAAAGGCGACGAACTCACCCGCTTTATCGAAAAACTTATCGAAAAGTACGCGACGGACGGCGACGAGATAGTCGTCGCGGCGAATTCCGCCGTCGGAGCGGACAAAATCGCCGAGTTGCAGGTTTGCAAAAAACTCGGGCTTAAAGTTGTCGGCGAGGGCGCGTTTTCCGGCGGATTTATAATAAAAGGCAAAACGTTCGACCGGGATCTTTCTTTCGCCGCGATAGTAGGCGCGGTCAGAGAAAGCACAGAATCCGAAGTTTCCGCAAAATTATTCGGCTGACGCGTTTTCGGGCGGAAAGAGAAGTTGACTCCCCTCGGGTAACGCCGGTTCGCGACGGGTGATAACCGATATAAAAATGGCGTCAACCGTTAGACAAACGGCGACAACCGTTATACAAATAAGGATTATAATATGGCAAAAAGAGATATGACTTTTTTGAACGGTATAATAAAATCGCTCGAAAAAGAACTTCTTACGCCGGCGACGCTTATGAGAATAATCGACGAGCCGGATTATAAAAGCGCGTTCCGCGCGCTTAAGGAGCAGGGATTCGGAAAGCACGCCGCGACGGACGAAGCGGATTCGGAAGCGATTCTGCAAGCCGAAACGCTTGCGCTCGACGATTTCGCGCGCGAATTTTCGCCGGGCGACGAATACTCGGAGTTTTGTCTTTCCGGAATAGATTTTTATAATGCGGAAAGATTTTTGCGTTCCGGATATATCAGAGGTTTCGGTTTCGTTCAGACGAGGACGGGGCTTATCGGCGACGTTGCCGCTGCGCTTAAAACCGGCGAAAAAAACGCTAAATACGGAAAATCCGGTCAAAGCGGCGGGAAGGATAAAAACGCGCTTTTGCAAGAACTTGTTTCCGCTTACGCCGAAGGGAAAGCTCTTTTTGAAAGCGGCAAAGCGAGCGGCGCGGAAATTTCGTCGATATTCATAAAGGCTCGTTACGCGAGATTACTGAAGAAATGCGGCGGTCAACTCAACGCGTTTTTGAAAAACGAGATAGACTGCAAAAATATCTCCACGGCTCTCCGCGCGAAAACGCAGGACGAAATCGACAAACTGTTCATCGGCGGAGGTAATCTGAAAAAAGAGGACGTCGATTTCGTGTTCTCTCAGGACGCCGACAAAACCGAAAAGAGATTCGCGTTCACCCCGTTCGCCGAGGTGATAGCGCTTGCGGAAAAAGAGAAAGCCGCAGGAACGCCGCTCATCGGATTCGAAGCGGCGGCGGACGGATTCGCGCTTAAAGAACTCAAAAAGAAGAAATACGAAACAGAGGGCGCGACGCCTTTCGTTCTTTATTATCTGTATAAATCCGCGGAGATAAAAAACGTGAGAATAATTCTCACGGGTAAGCGCGCAGGCGCGTCCGCGGAGGACATAAAAAGGAGGCTCAGAACCGGTTATGACGGGTGAGATTGCGATAATCGGCAACGGTGAAAGTGCGCTTGCTTTCAAAGCCGGCGGAGTGGACGCTTTTTTTGCGGACGACGAAAAGGAAGCGAGAGAACTCCTTAAAAAACTTGCCAGAACGTACAAGGTGATTTTCGTTACGGAAGATCTTGCCGAGAAAATGGACGATCTGATAACGAGAATGTTGGAGCAGCCTTATCCTGCGATAGTTGCCGTGCCGTCCGACAAAGGCGGCAGCGGTTACGCGGCGGGAAAGATGAAGCAATACGCGGAAATGGCTTTGGGCGCGGACGTTTTGTTCGGAAACGAAAAACGTTCTAAATAATTGAGGAAATAACAATGCAAGGAAGAATCGTAAAGGTTTCAGGGCCGCTTATAGTGGCTGAAAATATGGCGGACGTAAAGATGTACGACGTCGTAAAAGTCGGAGAAAAAGAACTTATAGGCGAGGTTATCGAACTTCGCGGCGACAAAGCGTCCGTTCAGGTATACGAGGAAACTTCGGGGCTGGGCGTCGGCGACAAAGTCGTTTCGACGGGCATGCCGCTTTCCGTGGAACTCGCTCCCGGACTTATCGAGGGTATCTTCGACGGAATTCAGCGTCCGCTCGAAAAAATCGTCGAAAATTACGGCGACAGAATCACGAGAGGACTTAAAGTAAACAATCTCGACCGCGAAAAGAAATGGCGTTTCGTTCCCGAAAAGAAAATCGGCGACGAAGTTATCCCCGGCGACGTGTTGGGTTCGGTGCAGGAAACGGCGATAGTTTCGCATAAAATTCTCGTACCGTTCGGCGTGAGCGGAAAGGTTACGGATATCCGCGAAGGCGACTTCACTATAACGGAAACGATCGCCAAGGTGGGCGATAAGGAAGTTTCCATGCTCACCCGCTGGCCGGTCAGAAAAGCCAGACCGTATAAAGAAAAACAAACGCCCGATATGCCTATGGTAACGGGGCAGAGAGTTATCGACACGCTCTTCCCGATAGCGAAAGGAGGCGTTGCGGCTGTTCCCGGTCCGTTCGGAAGCGGTAAAACGGTCGTTCAGCACCAACTCGCCAAGTGGGCGGACGCGGAAATAATCGTCTACGTCGGTTGCGGCGAACGCGGCAACGAAATGACGGACGTTCTGAACGAATTTCCCGAACTTAAAGATCCGAAAACGGGCGAACCGCTGATGAAGAGAACGGTTCTCATCGCTAACACGTCCGATATGCCGGTCGCGGCGAGAGAAGCGTCGATTTACACGGGCATCACGATAGCCGAATATTTCAGAGATATGGGCTATAACGTCGCGATAATGGCGGATTCCACGTCGCGCTGGGCGGAAGCGCTCAGAGAAATGAGCGGCAGACTTGAAGAAATGCCGGGCGACGAAGGTTACCCCGCTTACCTCTCGTCAAGACTTGCCGAATTCTACGAGAGAGCGGGCATCGTAAAAGTTCTCGGAAGCGTGGATAAAACGGGCTCGGTTTCCGCAATCGGAGCGGTTTCGCCCCCGGGCGGCGACCTTTCCGAACCCGTTTCTCAGGCAACGCTGAGAATAGTCAAAGTTTTCTGGGGCTTATCCGCGCAACTTGCATATAAAAGACACTTCCCCGCGATAGACTGGCTTATCAGTTATTCGCTTTACGCCGACAGAATGGGCGAATGGTATGAAAAGAACGTCGGTGCGGACTTTATGGAACTCCGCGCGTTCGTGATGAACGTTTTGCAGGAAGAGGCGAGCCTCGAAGAAATAGTAAGGCTCGTCGGTATGGACACGCTTTCTTATAAGGACAGAATGACGCTCGAAACGGCGAAGATGATAAGAGAGGATTATCTCCATCAGAACGCTTTCCACGAAACCGATACTTACACTTCGCTCGACAAACAGTACAGAATGCTTAAACTCATAAAGAAGTTTTACGATCTCGGCAACGAAGCCGTCGCAAATTACGCCGACATAGACGAGGTTACGGCTTGCGAAGCGAAAGAGAAGATCGGCAGAGCGAAATATATCGAGGAGAGTTCGGTCGCGAGTTTCGACGAGATAGACGCCGAACTCGAGAGAGAACTCAAAGCCCTTGCCGCCAAAGGAGAAAGCGATGTATAAGGAATATAAAACGATAAAAGAGGTCGTAGGGCCGCTGATGCTCGTCGAGGGCGTGGACGGCGTGAAATATGACGAACTCGTCGAAGTAACGCAGGAAAACGGCGAAATAAGAAGGGGAAAAGTCCTCGAAGTTAAGGACGACAAAGCCGTCGTTCAACTTTTCGAAAACACTCAGGGTTTGAAAATATCCACGTCAAAGGCGAGATTTCTGGGCAGAAGTTTGTCGCTCGACCTTTCGGAAGATATGCTCGGCAGAGTTTTCGACGGAATGGGCAAACCGCGCGACGGCGGCGCGCCGATTATCCCCGAAAAGAGTATGGACGTTAACGGCGAGCCGATAAACCCCGCCGCGAGAAACTATCCCAACGAGTTCATTCAGACGGGCATTTCCGCGATAGACGGCTTAAACACTCTCGTCAGAGGTCAGAAACTTCCCGTATTCTCGATGAGCGGACTTCCGCATGCGGAACTTGCCGCGCAGATCGCCCGTCAGGCGAGGGTGCTGAACGCGAGCGATAAATTCGCCGTCGTTTTCGCCGCGATAGGAATAACTTACGAAGAAGCGCAGTACTTTATCGATGACTTCAAAAAGACGGGAGCGATAGAAAGAACGGTGCTTTTCACCAACCTTGCCAACGATCCGGCGATCGAACGTCTTGCAACGCCTAAAATGGCTTTGACGTGCGCGGAATATCTTGCGTTCGATAAAGGCATGCACGTCCTCGTCATAATGACGGACATCACCAATTACGCCGAAGCGCTCCGCGAAGTGTCCGCGGCGAAGAAAGAAGTTCCCGGCAGAAGAGGTTATCCCGGTTATCTTTACACCGACCTTGCCACGCTTTACGAAAGAGCGGGCAGAATAAGAGGTAAAGAGGGTTCGATAACTCAGATTCCCATTCTCACGATGCCGGAGGACGATAAAACTCACCCCATTCCCGACCTTACCGGATATATAACGGAAGGGCAGATAATCCTTTCGAGAGAACTGTTCAAAAAGGGTGTTAATCCGCCTATAGACGTACTTCCGTCCCTTTCAAGGCTGAAAGACAAAGGTATCGGCGACGGCAAGACGAGAGAAGATCACGCCGACACGATGAACCAACTTTTCGCGGCTTACGCGAAAGGTAAGGAGTGCAAGGAACTTTCTGCGATCCTCGGCGATTCCGCGCTTACTTCAACCGATAAGTTATACGCAAAATTTGCCGAAGAATTTGAAAAACAGTACGTTTCGCAAGGTTTCACCGCAAACAGAAGCATCGAAGAAACGCTCGACCTCGGCTGGAAACTTCTGAAAATTCTTCCCAAGTCCGAACTTAAACGTATCAAAGAGAAATATATCGAGAAGTATCTCGACAGACATTAATATTTTTGATTAACGTCAAAAGTCGGCGTTAATCGACTTATAGACCGATTTTATGGTGAAATAAATGGCAAGACTCAACGTGAACCCCACCAGAATGGAGTTAAAAAAACTTAAAGCAAGGTTGCAGACGGCAACGAGAGGACATAAACTTCTGAAGGATAAGTCCGACGAGATGATCAGAAGGTTTACCGCTCTTATCAAGGAAAATAAGAGAATGAGAGCCGAACTCGAAGCCGAACTTTCCGATTGTCTCGGGAAATTCGCAACGGCTTGCGCTTATTCGTCAAAAGAAGAAATCGACAAGGTTTTTTCGATGCCCGTTTCCAACGTGAGCGCGACGTTCGCCGTCAGGGACGTTATGAACGTGGAAGTTCCGTCGATCGAAGTGAGCGAAACGAAGAGCACCGCGTCTTTTCCTTACGCCTTTGCCGAAATGACGAGCGAGGCGGATTATTCGGTGGAGAAAATCAGCAGGCTTGTCGGCAAACTCTTAAAACTTGCGGAGATAGAAAAAACCGTGGCAATGCTCGCCGTCGAAATCGAACGGAACAAACGCCGCGTCAACGCGCTCGAGTATGTAATGATTCCTCAGATAGAGGAAACGGTTAAATACATCAAGAGCAAACTCGACGAAAACGAACGAGCCGCAACGACGAGATTGATGAAAGTAAAGGATATTCTCAACGCCTGATCGGTTGTCGTTTAGATTTTAGTTTGGCATTTCGCGCCGCGTTCTTCCCTGATGAAGGGTAAGAACGCGGCGTTTTTTTTGTTTCGACGCGCGCTATTCATACCGATGATTGTCGGTGAAGTAAAAAGGGTTATGCGTTCGAGCAACAGTTTAAGGGTTGCGCGGAGCATAAGGGACACGGCTTATAAGGTATTGCAGGCGAGAGCGGAGATCGAGGCGAAAAAGGACGACGTTGCCACGATGGCGGAAATCGCGCAGACGCTTGCCATACCGGAAAGGGAAGTGGTTTACGCGCTCGACGCGATATCCGATCCCGTTTCGCTTTACGACCCGGTGTATAACAAAAACGGCGACACTCTTCTCGTTATGGACCAGATCGGCGACGAAAAGAACACCGACGAAAGGTGGGTGGAAAACGTTGCCCTGGAGGGCGCGATGTCGAAACTGAACGAAAGGGAAAAGAAAATTCTCTATATGCGTTATTACGAAGGTAAAACCCAAACGGAAATTTCGGCAGAGATAGGGCTTTCGCAGGCTCAGGTTTCCAGGCTCGAGAAAAACGCTCTTAAAACGATGAAATCGAAAATTTCGTAGTTTCCCGTTCAGGCGCGGCGGCTCGTCCGACTTTCGTCCTTTCGGCATATTCCGACATTTTTCGCAATATCATAGAAAAGGGAGCGAAAATATGGAATACAATCTGACCGATCTAAAAAAGAAAAAAGTAATCAACGTCGCCGACGGCAAGGACCTCGGGAAAATCACCGACATGGTGATAACTTATCCCGAGGGAAAAATCAAAGGCATAATCGTGCCGGGCAAAAAAAGCGGCTTGTTTTTTTCGGGAGAGTTGATCATTAATTTCAAGTGCATCGAACGCATCGGCGAGGACGCCGTGCTTGTGAGTCTGTGCGAAAGGCCGCGTGTTAAAAGCGGAAACGAAACGTCGACGTCGGCAACGACCGCTTCGGCGACTTACGACGAAGAAGAATAACAATAAATATCGCAAAATTTGCCGAGCCTGACGCGTTCGGCGAATTTTTTTATTGCGCGTTGAAAATAATTGTAAATATTACTGTTTTAAAATAATTGTAAATATTACGATTTTATGTTATAATAAATAAGTATATTTATAATATAGCGTAAAATAGAGGAATTCGGTTGAGAGAAATAACGGACGTTAAAAAAGTTCTCGCGATGAACAACATAACTCTCGCTTTTGTCGGCGACGCGGTTTATTCGCTTTTTATGCGCGAACAATTCGCTCTGCGGTTCGACGCGAAGCCTTTTATGCTCACCGAGGCGTGTTCCGAGGCCGTGAGCGCGAAGGAACAGGCGAAAAAAATCGACTCGATGCTCGAAAACGGATTTCTGACCGAGGAAGAGGAGAGCGTTTATCGCAGGGCGCGTAACGCGAAAAAGGCGAACAAAGCCAAGGGCGCGACGGTAACCGATTATCACAAGTCCACCGGTTTCGAGGCCCTCGTCGGGTTTCTGTATCTCACCGGCAGAGACGAACGGCTCGGCGAAATTTTAAATTACGGATTAAACTACGGAGATTATATAAAAACAAATGAAAATCGAAGGTAAAAATTCTGTCAGAGAACTTTTGAAAACAGGTAAAACGATAGATAAGGTGCTTGTCGCCAACGGAATGAGAGACGCGGAATCGAAAATGCTCGTCAGCGTTATCAAGAGCGCGGGCGTGAAAGTTTCCTTTGCGGACAAGTCTATTTTGGATAAGGAGAGCGAAACCCGCCGTCATCAGGGTTTCATCGCTTACGTTTCCGATTATAAATACGCCGAACTCGGCGATATTCTCAACGCCGTGAAAGATAAAGACGACGCGTTCATCGTAATTTTAGACGGCGTTGAAGATCCCCACAATCTCGGCAGCGTTATAAGAGTTTGCGAGTGCGGCGGCGTGGACGGACTTATCATCGGAAAGCACAGAAGCGCGAGCGTTACCGACGCTGTTATGCGTATTTCGGAAGGCAGCGCGAATCATCTCAAAATCGCGAGGGTTACGAACATAAACAACGCTCTCGACGAAATCAAGGAAGAGGGCATCTGGGCTTACGCTTTGGAACTCGGCGGCGGAAGCATCTACAAAACCGACCTCAAAGGCAGAATCGCGATCGTTATCGGTGGCGAGGACACGGGCGTGAACAAACTCACGCAGAAAAAATGCGACGCGGTTATGTCTATTCCGATGTATGGCAAAGTTAACAGTTTAAATGCTTCGGTCGCTTGCGGAATAGGCGTTTTCGAAGCGTTAAGACAGAGAAAAAATGTATGAAAAATTGAGCGATAACGAACTTATAGCCTTACATCAGAGCGGTGATGCGGAAGCGTTCCCGGTTATTCTGGAGAGGTATAAGGAGTTGGTTAAGTCTATCGCCCGTTCGTATTTTCTCGTCGGCGGCGACCGTGACGATCTCGTTCAGGAGGGCGTTTTAGGGCTTCTCAAAGCGGTGAACACTTTCGATAAGGAAAGGGGCGCGTCGTTTAAAACGTTCGTGTACAGATGCGTTTCGGCATCGATTCAGAACGCCGTCAAAAAATCTTTGAGCAAGGGCAACATGCCGCTCAACGACTCTGTTGAACTGACAGACGAACTGAAACTCGTTTCGCCGTTCAACCCGGAGGAAATGCTGCTCATCGGCGAACGCGGCAGAGCGCTTAACGACGGCGCGAACGCGGCTCTTTCGGAACTTGAATTTAAAATTCTCAGATATTACTTAGCCGGAATGACTTACGGCGAAATAGGCAAACTTACCGGAAGGAGCGCGAAATCTGCCGATAACGCGTTGCAGAGAATAAAGAAAAAACTAATTAAAATAATCGGCGAAGGTGATTTTTAATGGCATATCTTGCGTTATACAGAAGATTCCGTCCGAGCGGTTTCGACGGGCTTATCGGACAGGACCATATTGTGAGAACGCTCGTGAATCAGATAAACTCGGGCAGAATAGGCCACGCCTATCTGTTCTGCGGGGCAAGAGGAACGGGCAAAACTTCCGCGGCGAAGATCTTCGCGCGGGCGATAAATTGTCTTTCGCCCGTCAACGGTTCTCCGTGCGGCAAGTGCGAGGCGTGCAAAGCCCTTGCGGACAGCGCTAATCTCGACATCCTCGAAATGGACGCCGCGTCCAACAACAAGGTCGAAAACGTCAGAGAAATCCGCGAAAAAATACAGTACCCGCCCGTGAGCGGAAAATATAAAGTCTATATAATCGACGAAGTTCATATGCTTACGACGGAGGCGTTCAACGCGCTTTTGAAAACGCTGGAAGAGCCGCCCAAGCACGCGGTGTTCATTCTCGCCACGACGGAGGTTCACAAACTTCCTTCCACGATTTTGTCGCGGTGTATGCGGTTCGATTTCAGGCTTATCCCCACGGCGCTGATTGCCGAAAATATAGGCAAAATCTATAAGGAAATCGGCAAAGATTACGACGACGAGGCGATAACCGCGATAGCGCGCACCGGAATGGGCAGTATGAGGGACGCGCTTTCGATTGCGGATATCTGCGTTTCTTATAAGGACGATAAACTGACTTATAACGACGTTTTAGAGATACTCGGCGCGACGGATTCGTCCAAAATAACCGAACTTATCGAAAACATTCTCCGCTCGGACACCGGCAAGGCTCTCGAAACGGTGGAAAGCCTTACGGAATCGGGAAAGAGCGTGGGCGTTCTTTGCAAGGACGTCATCTCGCGCCTGAGAGAAACGATAGTTTGCAAAACGTGCGCCAAGGCTAAAGAGATTCTCGAACTTCCGGACGACGTTTACGCGGAAATCGTCCGCGCGGCATCTATCGCCGACGAGCATAGACTGCTCAGAACGATTGAAATTTTCAGCGAGGCGGAAGGGGCTATGCGATACAGCGTAAGCCCGAAAATAATTCTCGAGTGCGCTTGCATAAAAGCCTCCGAACCTTCTGCCGATTATAATATCGACGCGCTTTTAAGCCGGGTTTCCGCATTGGAGAACGCGTTGAAAGCGGCGGTCGAAGGCGGCGGTTTTGCTCGCGGCAAGGTAAAAGAGGAAACTCCGAAAATCGTTCCGCTTAAGTCGGTAAGCGCTCCCGAAGAAAAGCCGATACGCGAAACGAGATCCGTTTCCGAACCTAAAGCCGTTCCCGAAAAGGCGAGCGTTAAACGCGACGTTGATATCGCGGATGATTACGGCTATCCCGACGAGGGAATTCCGATTCCTCCGCCGGAAGATTTCAACGACGTCGGAATATCCGCCTATAAGTCGATTAACGAGCAGAAAACGAATGTAAAACCCGCTGCGAAGCCCGATGAAAGAACTATTGAAAGACCTGCCGGACCTGTCGCGGAAGTGAAAACGGCAACGGTTGAAACGGACGCGACGCAGAGCGGCGGACTGAGCGCAGGCAAAATCTGGGGAACGGTCGTGAGAAAACTCAGAGCGGAAAAACAGATAGTCCTTTGGATAGCGTGTCAGGAAATGACGGCGAAACTCTTCGGGAAAACGCTCAAAGTTTACGCTACGGACGACGCGGGATTCAACGCGGTCACGAAGTCGGGCAATCTCGAAGTTCTTTCAAAAATAGTCAAGTCCGTCGGTGATTACGACGTTGAAATAGCGAAAGCCGATTCGAGCCTTGCCGACGAAAGAAGCGGATTTGAAAAGGACGTCGACGAAGTGAAAAAGACTTTCGGTGAAAAAGTAGTTAAAGTCGAAGATTAAAAAGTCTTAAAATAAGGATAAAAATCGTAAATAAATTTATAACGAATATAAATAAGGAGAAATAATTATGGCATACGGCAGAGGTGGTTTCGGCGGCGGATTCGGCGGCGGAAACCAGATGCAGCAACTCATGAAACAGGCTCAGAAAATGCAGGAGCAGATGGCTCAGGCTCAGGAAGAACTCGAAGAAGCGGAAATCGAGGGCGAAAGCGGCAGCGGACTCGTCAAAGTCGTCGTAAACGGGAAAAAAGTGGTGAAGTCGATTTCCATCGATCCCAAAGCCGTCGATCCGGACGACGTTGAAATGCTCGAAGATCTCATCGTCGCCGCGCTGAACACCGCATATGAAGCGGCGGACGAAGAATACGAAGAAAAAATGGGCAAATTCGGCGGAGCGGGCGGTCTTATCTGATCATGGGAGCCTATATCGAACCCATAGGTAAACTGATAAACCAGTTTACAAAATTGCCGGGCGTCGGCGCGAAAACCGCTCAGAGATACGCTTATAAAATCATAAATATGAGCGAGGAAGAAGCGGCGGAGTTTGCCGAGAGCATAACGAAAGCGAAAAAAGAGGTGCATTATTGCCGCGTTTGCGGGAATTACACCGACAAGGACGTTTGCGATATTTGCTCACTCAGGGATAACTCCGTTATCTGCGTGGTAAAAGAGCCGAAAGACGTTCTCGCGATGGAAAAAGCGCACGAGTTCAAGGGTGTTTATCACGTCCTTCACGGGGTGTTAAGCCCTATGGAGGGGATAACTCCGAACGATATAAGAATCAAAGAACTTCTTTCGCGCATCGCCGCCGGCAACGTCAAAGAAGTTATCATGGCGACGAATCCGGACGTGGAGGGTGAAGCCACCGCCATGTATATTTCGGGGCTTTTGAAGCCGCTCGGCGTAAAGGTGACGAGGCTCGCGCACGGAATTCCCGTCGGCAGCGAACTCGAGTATGCGGACGAAGTTACCATTTCGCGCGCTATTCTCGACAGAAAAGAAATGTGAAACCGATAACGCGTAACGATGCCGGACAAGACTAAAACGAATTTAACAGCGGACTGTAAAAAAAACTTTGCAAAAAACGTGAAAGGCGCGGAAATAACGCCGGTTTGGCAAAAGGGCGACCGGGAAAACCTCGGCCGTCCTTATTTTTGTTCGTCAACGAGATTTACAAGAGTTTGAGAGAAGATAAGGTTTCGTAAAAACGGAGAACGCATCCGTCAAAAATCACAAACGTAAAAACACTAAGGATATGAACCGAAATGAAAAAAATTAAAAAGATAGTTTTGTTTTTAATAGCGGCGCTCGTTATTGCTTTTTGCGGCGGCGAGACGGCGAAGTTGTACAAAAACTTCGCCAATGCCGAATATAAGATCGCAAACGATCGGAACTCATTGTCGGCAAGCGGAACAAAAACGACTCAGATAGAACTCGGCGCGTATATAAGTCTCGGCAAATACAACGGAAAAAGCATTGTCTGGAGATGCGTCGGCATTGACGAAAAAGGCTGCCTTATGCTTGCCGACAATGTAATCGACACGCTTCCTTACGACGCAATGACAAACGACAACAGCCGTTCAAAATCTCATAGCCGCAATTATAAGCGTGACACGTACGGCTCTAACTATTGGAAAGACAGCAACATGCGCTCGTGGTTAAATTCCACGGCTAACGCCGGCGAAGTGAAGTGGTTATGCGGCAATCCGCCGAGGAGCGGTTATGTCGACGGCAATGCTTACGACGAAAAAGCCGGATTTTTGAACGACTTTTCAAAAGCGGAGATAGCGGCCATGAAGACGGTCACTCAACGCTCGCTTGTATCGCACCCCGAATACAAACGAGGGATTTATGACGGCGACGGTCGTTCCGATCTTGAATTAAATTACGACATCCAAAACGTTGCTAATAATTTTGAAAGCGCATACGGCGAAAATTCAACCGAAAAAGTCTTTCTTCTCGACGTTAAGCAGGTCAATACCGTCTGGAAAAATTTTGGTGATTATTATATAGGGAAAAACGAGCAAGGTATGGGCTGGCCGTATTGGCTCAGAACGCCGGTATCCGATTGTAACCACGATATGCGTTACGTTCACAATAACGGGACGATAGGCAGAGAGTCGCCGCAACGTAACTATATCGGAGTCAGACCGGCATTTTATCTTGATACCGATTATTACGTGGCGACTTCGGGCAACGGAACGTCGGCAAACCCGTATAAAGGAGCGGCGCCCGACAAGAAGGAGGACGATTATACCGTTGCCGAACCCGAGGATGATCCGAATCGGGAATGGGACGTAAGCACGGAGCAGACACTCGCGCTTACTCTCGGACCTTATTATTCTGCCGACGGTAAATATAAAAATCCCGTAATTCCCGTATATACCATTCAAAAAACGAGAAGCGACGCGGAAAATATGGTTATCGTTATTTGTGGCGAAGGATACACCGAAAATCAGCAACAAAAGTTTATCAACGACGTAAAAAAGGTGTGGAGCGGGACTATGCAATACGAACCGTATCGCAGTTATGCCGACAGGTTTAACATCTACGCTCTTTGCACGGCGTCGGAATCAAGTTTCGAGAATGGCGGCAGTACGTTTTTCGACGTAGTCGTAGGCTCTAACAATTCTTCGTCGATATCGACAAATATGGGCAATCCCTGGAAAAACCATATTTTTGAAAGATGTATAGGCCCTGCGTTTATCGAGCAGATACACGACGCGCATATTCCGAACAAAACAGAACCGGACAAAATGTTTTGGGACGATAACGAGCAATATCCGCCATATTACTACGTGCATAATTATATCAACCAGTTTGCTTTGATCGTCAATACAAACCGCAACTTTGGCGACGCGTATACAAATCTTCCGTTTGGTTTCCATTATTTCATAACTCCGTCCGACAGCTATCGCGCGCCACAGACTTTTGCGCACGAGCTCGGGCACGGATTGTTAGGGCTTGGCGACGAGTATATGGACAGGGTGTCGGAACAAACGGATCTCACTTCGCTTAACGTTGCCTGCAACGTCAACCCGGAACAGGTAAAGTGGAAAAAACTTTTAGGATTCAGAAAAACTTATTCCTGCCCTTCGCAGTCATACGGCAATGCTTTTAACTCAAGTTATGAATGTCTTATGCGCGACACTGACTATTCGTTCTGCGAAGTATGTAAGTTGCAAGGTTATAAGAGGTTGTCTCAACTTGTCAGCGGCAAAAGTCTGTACGTGGCAGACCCCGAAGTCAAGAAATATACAGGGCGGTATTCTGCGTTGTCGGACTTTGCGGACACGACCTATAACGGATATTATAATTTTGCGAACTATCGTAACGGAGCATTGCTGAGCGGCGCAGACAAAAACAAATTCGGCGCAGGTATGGCCGGCGAAAAAATCGAACTGCGAACTATTATTCAGAACCTTTCGGACACCACGGAACGTCATATTACTATGAAAGTTTGGATAAAACGCGCCGACGGCAGCGTTGCAACCACGGTCGGCGGTCAAAGACTGGAAGCGACGCAGACGTTTATTGTTCCCGTGTGGAGCGAAAAGAGTAAATTCTGGCAAAAGGGCGCTTTGAGGTATGACGGTAGCGATTTCAATTCGGGATTGGAAAGTTGCTCAATGATTTATCAAATCCCGTCGGACGCGGTCCTGAAAGACGGAGACGTCGTCGCCTTTGCGGTAATCGACGAAAACGGGAACGTGCTTGCAAACGACGACACCGAAACTCAGACTTACGCAAACGTTAATATTGAGTACAGGTTTGAAGACGGCAGCGAAATACCCAATGCTCCGAAAGCCGTAATACCTCTTGCGGTCGGAAGTGTGATTAACTGGACAGCCGCGCCTGAGCTTTTCGGTTATACGTTAAGCAAAGCAGAAGGTCTTAATCGGCAGGTAAGCGGGAGCGGGCAAACCGTAACGTATTATTATACAAAACAAAACGACACTCATATCCACGACTATGGCGAAGTAAAATATACCTGGACGGGTAACGACACTTGCAAAGCGGAAAGAGTTTGCAAGTACGACAACGCTCACGTCGAAAGCGAAACGGTAACTGCAACGGTTGTGGAAATCAAAGCGGCAACGTGCAAAGAAAAAGGCAGAATGAGATATACCGCTACCTTTGAAAATGCTGCGTTTGCGACGCAGGTAAAGGAAGTCGATAGCGATTTTGCCGAGCATACCTATGGGAAGTGGACGGACGAAATACCTGCAACAACGGAGGAGTTCGGAACGAAAGGGCATTACGAGTGTTCTGTTTGCGGAAAATATTTTGACCGGAACGGCAACGAAATCGCCGACCTCAGAATTGCGAAAATCGGCGCGCATAACGTGATAATAAACGGCGAAAGTAAATTCTATGCGGAAGGCGAAAGCGTAACCGTAACGGCAGAAGATAAAGACGGCAAGATATTCAAAGGCTGGAAGGACGCAAGCGAAAAAATCGTGAGCGTCGAAAAGAGGTATACCTTTACCGTAACGGGCGAAACAACTCTTACCGCAGTGTATGAAGATAAGCCTTCGGGCGGTGGCGGATGCAACGGAGCAATAATCGCCGACAGCGGCAAAAGCGGATTTTCGGGCGGTGCGATTGCAGGTATCGTAATCGACTCGGTAGCGGTCGCAGGAATCGGCGGATTTGCCGTTCTTTGGTTCGCTATCAAGAAAAAGGCGTTTGCGGACTTGGGAGTAGCTTTGAAGAAAGACTTTACCGCAATCGGAAACTTCTTCAAAACTCTCGGAGCAAAAATCAAAGCATTGTTCACCAAGAAAAAATAAGATGAACTAAACAAAACAAGACCATCACTCGATAAAACGGGTGGTGGTCTTTTTTTTTGCTATTAAGGATTCAAAATGTGCGAGGCAAGATAAAACCTCAGTTCTTTTTGATAAAATCGAGCGTTTTTTCTGCCATGTCGCTAATGGATACGCTATTGTAGCCCATAAGCGTACTTTCAAGAGTGTCGTTTACTCTGTCTTTCCAATATGACGGTATGGCGTTATAACCGATAGCCGTACCTAATACGGAACCTACGGTTGCGCCGTTGCAATCTGTATCGAAGCACGCGCCGACAGCCATACAGATTGATTTGCCGTAATCTTTGTTGCCGTACAAAAGCGCAGTTGCAACGATTTCGGCATTGGAAATTGTATGACACCAATTGTGGCTGAACTCTTCGTTCCAACGCGTTCTTATGTCGGATATGCAACTTTCGGCAGATACGCCGTTTTCATGCATGGCAATAATGTTTGTGACGGCTTTATGTAATCTGGACGACGACGGAATTTGCGAAAGTCCGGCTTGTATAATGCGTTTGATGTCATCGGTAACGTACGCTTCGGCAATCATGGCGGCAACCCACATCGAACCATAAATTCCGTTTTTAACGTGAGAAACGCGTGCGTCGCGCCATGCCATTTCTGCCGCCGTTTCGGGATCCCCGGGATTGATATATCCGTAAAAATCCGAACGAATTTGCGCGCCTATCCATTCACGATAGGCGTTTTTGTATTCACCGCTTTCGGGCGGAACGAAACCGTTAATCAAGTTGATATACGCAACCCTTTCGGCAGTGCAGTAGGCATATTTAGTCTGCGTGGAAAGCCATACTTCGGCAACGTCGGACGAAGTGAAATCTCTGCCGTAACGCTTTAAAACTTCATACGCGATCAGCATATAGTTGGTGTCGTCGTCGGACGGCATTTTGTTGAAATCCTTCGGGTAAGCACGTTGTTTTATGGGATACGTTATGTCGCTTGAATCTATTTTTTGTACATCTTCAAGGTCGATATATCTATGTAAAGGGTAGTTGTCGGTACGGGTTAAAATCTTTTTCATGTCGGGCATTAGGATACATTCCACAGGTTTGCCAAGATAACAACCGCAAATTCTGCCGTACCAACCGCCCTTGACTTTATCAAGCAAGATTTCATCGTCAAGTTTGGCGGCGGTTTCCTTGTGGAAACAACCGTCGCTTAACGTTTTTATCGCTACGTAATCGTTCGGCTCGACAAAGTCGTACCCCTTTTTTATCGGCAGAGAATCGACTATTTTAAAAATAGAATCGGCAATTTCGTCTTTATGTTTACTTGGCGGCATTTTTTCAACGGCAACAAAAACGTCCCTCAAATTCTCGACATCCTTGCCCTCGTCGACGAGTTGGCTGTATTCGATTTCAAGACTTTTAGCATAAGACTCCCACGAGTGCATTTTTCCGTAATCGGGGATGTATTCTTTGTCGGTTCGCCCGTCGGAAACTTCGGCGTCTGTCTTGTGGCAAAGGTAGTCCATGGACACATTGAAAAGTGTTGCTATGGAAATGAGTTTTTCTATGGTAGGAAGGCTTAATCCCGATTCCCACTTTTGCACCGATTGGCGCGTGACGTCCAGTTTTTCGGCAAAAACTTCTTGTGAGAAACCGCTTTTCATACGCAATTTGTAAATTTTTTCTGAAATAGTCATGACAAAAGCTCCTTAATTTGTTTTAAATAATTATAAAACAAAAAGTAGTGCATTGCAACCAACGTTGCGTTGCTATTTTTGCAACCGTTGGTTGCGCGAAAGGCTCAAACGAATTGGTGCGCCGATTGTTTGTTGTCGAGCGGAAGAAAGTGTGTTTGCGACGGAAGTGGAGGGATTCGTCCGACCGTGCCCTTCGGCGGTAAGTGTAGTGCAACGGAACGCTACGTCATTTCGTTCTCCAAAAACAAAAGAGATAAGTCGGCGAGAGCAAAAGGCAGCATAAGAAAAAGGCTTGACTATTTTTGTCAAACCTTTTCTTGCGCGACTCCAAGCCGAGCCGACGTTGGTGGAGATAAAGGGACTCGAACCCTCGGCCTATGCGTTGCGAACGCATCGCTCTACCAACTGAGCCATATCCCCATATGGACGGAACTTGTTAAAAGTTCCGTTTTTATACTTTTTTAACAAAATTCGCCGAATAAAAACTGCGTTTCCGAGCGATATTCCTTGCCCGCTTTAAGCAAGTCTGCTTTAACGTCGCCGACGTTCATCGAGTTTGGATAACCTTGCGTTTCAAGACATAATCCGCATCTTTTTCCGATGATTACGCCGCCGTGAACTGCGATTTTTCCAAGGAAATTTCCGCTGTAAAACTGTACGCACGGTCTGTCCGTGTAAGCGCGCATCCAAACACCGTCTACCGTGGTGGACAACTCCGCGAATTTGCGGAATCCGTTGCCGTTTATCACAAAATTGTGATCGTAGCCGCCGGCAATGTTTATCTGAGCGTCGTCCGCGTCGATATCTCTGAAAATCGACTTCGCTCTGCGGAAATCCATCGGAGTTCCTTCGACCATCATTTTTCTTCCGGTCGGAATCATCTCTTCGTCAATCTCCATAAAAGCGTCCGCATCGAGCTTGAAATAATGCGTGTCGATAACCTGATCGCCGAGCAGATTAAAATAAGTGTGATTCGTCAGATTGATATAAGTATCTTTATCCGTCGTAGCGTAATACGATATCGAAAAGGTCTTTCCTGAAACAGAAAATCTCACTTTTACGGTAAGATTCCCCGGAAAACCCTCTTCTCCGTCTTGCGAAACGTACTTCATTTCGACGAAATTTTCGCCCGTTCCGTCCTCATCGACGTCCCAGACGCGCTTGTCGAAACCGATTTGCCCGCCGTGAAGGCAATTTTCGCCTTCATTTTTGAATAGTTTATATTCTTTGCCGCCGAGGTTGAACTTCGCTCCGCCGATGCGACCGGCATATCTGCCGACCGTCGCGCCGAGATAACCGCTCGCAGAAACGTATTCTTCCAGCGAATCGTAGCCGAGTACTCTTTCTTTCCCTTTATATTTAAGGGATTGAACGGTCGCGCCGTAAGTTAAGACGGTGACTTCGACGAACTCGTTTGACAAAGTGAAAGCGTAAACGTCCTTACCGTCGTGATTTTTACCGAATAATTTCTTATCCATAAGCCGATCGCTCCCTCAACTTGTCGAAATATATTTTACACCGAAAAAAAATTTTTGTAAAGGTTTTTAAGGCAATTTCTTGTTATTTTTTTTATTTTATGTTAAAATGGTATAGTGGAGGATTGTTTTTGCGAACGAAACACGAAATCCCTCGCGATTCCGCGATAATCGCAAAACCGTCTGTTTTCACATATTTTTATATAAAGGAGGTCGTTTATGAGCGAAGAATTAAAAAATATCGATCACGAGATCGAAGAAACACCCGAAAAACGCGACTTTGAAGAAGAACTTTTACAACTGTTGCAAAGCAACGAACCTCCGGAACAATTAAAAACCGACCTCGGCAATTATCACGACAACGATATCGCGGCGGTTTTGCCGAAACTAACAAAAGCCGAACGTCTGAAACTTTATAAAGTTCTCGGCGTTTCCGCCGTATCCGAAATATTCGCCTATCTCGACGACGTTGAAGAATACATCGAGGAACTCGACAGCGAAAAAGCCGCGGACATCATCGAAAGCATGGACGCGGACGACGCTATCGACGTTCTTGACGAACTCGAGGACGATAAGAAAGAAGAGATTCTCGGATTGATGCAAAAGGACGCCGCGCGCGACGTTCAACTCATCGATTCTTATGACGAAGATATGATCGGTAGCCGAATGACGACGAACTTCGTCGCTTTCAGCAAGGATTTCACCGTTAAACAAGCCATGCGCACCGTCGTTAAGGAGGCCGGAGAAAACGATAATATTTCCACTCTTTACGCTCTCAAAGCCGACGGAACGTTTTACGGTGCGATAGATCTGAGCGATCTTATCCGCGCGAGGGAGGGCACGTCTCTCGATTCGATAATCACGACGTCTTACCCTTACGTTTACGCCAGCGAAACGGTTGAAGAGTGTATCGAGCAGTTAAAAGATTATTCCGAAGATTCCATCCCCGTACTTGACGCGGACAACAAACTGATAGGCATCATCACTTCGTCCGACATCGTTGAGGTCGTAGACGAAGAAGCGGGCGACGACTACGCGAAACTCGCAGGTTTAACCGAAGCCGAGGACGTTAAAGAGCCGCTCCTGAAGAGTATACGGAAAAGATTGCCGTGGCTGTTGATTCTGTTGGGCTTGGGGCTTGTGGTTTCGAGTATAATAAGTCAATTTCAGTCTGCCGTTACGGCGGCGAGCCTTCTGATTCTATACTCATTCCAGAGCCTTATCCTCGACATGAGCGGAAACACGGGAACTCAATCCCTCGCGGTGACGATAAGAGTTTTAAACGAAGAGGCTATTTCGGGTAAGGACACGATTAAGTTTATATTGAAAGAATTGCGAATAGGGCTTACAAACGGGCTTATCATCGGCACGCTTGCGTTTATTTTCGTAGGGCTGTATCTCGCGTTCGTTCCGGGCGCGCTCACGGCAGGCACTCCGGCATACGTCGGCTTCGAAGTTTCGGCTTGCATCGGAATTTCGCTCGTCGCGGGTATGCTAATGGCAAGTCTTGACGGAACGCTTATTCCTATTCTTTTCAAGAAAATAGGTATAGACCCTGCGGTCGCCTCCGGACCTCTCATCACAACGCTTAACGATCTGATCGCCGTCTGCGTTTATTACGGCGTTTCGCTTCTTTTGTTCGTACAGATCGGATTGTTCCGGATTTAACTGCTTAATTGATTGCAAAAAACCGCGTTTATCGACTTATACGGCAATTTATGCCTTTAAAAAACAAAATTCATAACACGCAAAAAGCGGGAGATTTCCGTTTAAAGCGCGCCCCGGAAGTTGGACAGAGAGGAGAACTTTCGGGGCGTATTTTTATGGTAAAAAAAGGGGCAAACATTCAAAAAAACGCGTCGCCGGACCACGGTTCGTTTTATTCTTGTCCGGCGTATCGGACGTCCGCGAGGATAAACTGCTACGAAAACGGCAATTTACCCCTGTTTTGCATAGAAAAAAACACACGCGTCGGAGTTTTATACGCTCCTTTTGCGTGCGTCTTGCTGTCAATGACGAACAAAAAGGAGCGTCTTTTTAAGCCGAAAAGAGAGTAGGCGTTCACGGGGATTTGAACCTAAAGCATTGATTTTTGCTATTGGTTATGGTATAATACTTATGAGGACAGTCTTGATTGGGTAAAGTCGTTCATTAATTTATTTTCAAAGCATTTATTTGCATGTTTGAGAACAATAAATATAGATACGAATAAAAATCCGACAAGATTCATTGTTAATCAAAGGTAGGTGATGAAATGAAAACAAGAATTATAAAGTTACTTTGTTTGATTTTTTCTTCGATATTAGTATGTTCCAGCGTTACTGCTTGTAAACCAGAAAGCAATATAAATGGTTTTGATGACCACTGTAAAACGACTGAGGATGGTTTCAAATATTATTACAATGAAAACTCAAATGAAGGTGCATATATTATTGAAATTCCAAATGCTGAAAACTTAATTATTCCTGAATATCTCGATGGAAAAAAAGTCTTGGAACTTGGGCATTGTGATACGGGGATTGGATATATGAATGATTATTTTGTGGTTGGAACTAACACAAAAACTTTAACTATTCAACATCAATTTAAAATTCGTAATAAAGCACCTGTTAAATATTATGTTGATTTTCCAAATCTAACAAAACTCATATTTTTAGATTTTTTATATTGTAATATCTCAACATCAGAGGAAGAAATAGTTGTTCCCTATTATGTGGGGAAGCAAAGCTCAAATATTCCGACTGTGGAGTTAAGAAAATCGGAAAGAACTATTAGTTTGGAAAATTTTGAGCCAAGAGTTATTATTATTCCTGAATACGTTGAAATAATTGAAAAGGATGTTTTTTCAGGATTAACAAATGTTACTATAAAAACTTCTTATGAGAGCAAACCTGAAGGTTGGGAAGATGGTTGGAACGGCTCTTGTGAGGTCGTATGGGGATTTGAAATAGAATAAATGAGATTATTATGACTTCAACAAAAAAGAAATTTAATTCAAAAGTTTTTATTGTTGCCATAATATTAGTGATTGGTCTATTTCAGAGTTTTCGGTAAAAATTTTTGCCGTTGACTTGCGCTTTTCACTGTGCTACAAACGCAGACGAAAGGCGAAAATTTCGTCGTTCGACGAAGAAGACGGACGGCAAAACGGCATGGAAAAACCGAGCGTTCAGAACACTCGGTTAAAAGTTGTAATGTGTTTATCGTTTGATTTTAAGTCCGAAATAATCTCTTGTAAAAAATAAAACGAACTTTGAATTTTCATCAAGGTTCGTTTTATTCTTGTTTGTGTATGTATGACAAAATCTCGTTTTTAAGGCACTTTTCGGGAGTGTGGTGGACGATAAGTATTCTTTAACTCGTACCGTTGTGTTAAGACTTCTTCATCAAAAGTAAAATGGATTTTCAATGCTTTCCGCACCAAAGACTTTTGTAGCCATTCGATACATCGCCTTAGCGTGAATGCGGTCATGCCAAATGAATCGACGAAGCACTTTGCGAAGAGACCAATCTTCTCCATAGCTCCCTGTTATGACTGCATTTTCAAGGAAGTCCGACTTTGCTTCCAATGCTTCAAATCCGCGTTCGCGACACGCATAGATGCTCCCGTCATTGTCAGCGTCGATATAAATCTCCGAAAAATAATACTTATTTACATTTTTTGTATGCTCATACATTTCATCAGCCGAGCGCGGAACTTTGCCGTAAAAGGTCTTGCGTTCGGGAGAAGCCGTTGCATTTTTATCGGGAACAGAATTATACAAGGAAAGAAAGTCCTGCGCCGATTTCAGCGCAAGCGCCTTTAGTGTTCTATATTCTACTGCTGTCAGCGGCGCTTTTTCGCTTTCAAAAAGCACATCGGAATCCGCGTCGCAAATCGCAAGCGAGGAAACCTTTTCTTCGATGATAGCGATATCCATACTTGTTTCTGCTTTTTTGCCGCACCAATTAAGATAGGATGTGATTTCTTCTTGCATTTTTCGGACAGCCGCTTCCAATGTTTCTCCGCGAGTATAAGCGCCTACAAAATCCACCGCATAAAGCAAAGTATCGTTACCGTTATGCTCCCATACACAATTGATCGTCATAATAATTCTCCAATCGTTTTCTCTTATATATTATATCTCTTATTTTTTCAACGTTTCGCCGCCTACAACACCAAAAGTCCTTTGGTTGTTTTATCGGGCATACAATTTTCCATAAAGTTACTTAAAAAAGGGCGAGGCAAAAATGCCCTAAAGGAGATAAAAATAGTGGTCTATAAGAAAAGACTTATAGACCATCACACTTGGTGCAGGTAACAGGGGTCGAACCTGCACGGGGTTACCAATGGATCCTAAATCCATCGCGTCTGCCAATTCCGCCATACCTGCGATTGACCGCCTTTTCGCCGTTTAATCGACTTATAGGCGGGTTTTATGCGAATTTAATTTACAAAAAAACTAAATTACAACTTTTCGATTGTTATTCCGTCGGCGATTTCCGCTTCGTAAAAAGAGCAGTCATAGCCTATTTCCGCGGCGTATTTTTCGCCTACCACGCGTTTAAATTCGTCAACTTTATCTTTTTTTACGATCGAAATGGTGCAACCGCCGAAGCCCGCGCCCGTCATTCGGCTGCCGAGGCAACCGTCGAAGTTCTGCGCGCTTTCCGCTAAAGCGTCGAGTTCCTTACCGGTGACTTCGTATTTGTCGCGCAGGGAAGCGTGCGATTCGCAAAGAAGTTTGCCGAGCCTTTTTATATCTCCGCTTTTCATCGCTTCAACGCTTTTGCTCACTCTGTCGCACTCGTAAACGACGTGTTCGGCTCTGTCTTTAACCTTGCCGGGGAGAATCGATTTGTATTCCTCGAATTGTCCGGGCGTTACGTCCGCGAGACAATCGACCTTCAAAACCGTTTGAAGAAGTTTCAGCGCCTCCTCCGTTTCGCTTCTGCGTTCGTTATATTTGCTCGTAACAAGGCTGTGCGGTTTGTTGCAGTTTGCGATAACGAGCGCGCAGTCGCCGAGTTCGAGAGGAACGTATTCGTGCGTGACGTTTTTACAGTCGAGCAAAATCGCGTGGTCTTTAAGTCCGTTCGCCGAGGCGTATTGATCCATGATGCCGCAGTTTACTTTCGCATATTCTCTTTCGGCTTTCTGAGCGAGCAGAGCGATTTCCTTTTTGTCGATTTTTTCGCCCGCGATCACCGCAAGCGCCGCGAGAGTGGATACCTCGATCGCCGCGCTGGACGAAAGCCCGCTGCCGAACGGAACTTTACAGTCCTGCAGCATATCGCAGCCGAGCAGTTTATGCCCGGCGTTTTTCCATACCAAAGCGCAACCCGCCTGATAATTGCCGTATTTAAGGTCGGCGTATTTTTCGAGATCGTTTACGTCGAGCGAAACTTTGAAATCGGTCGTCGTCCAACTCAGGTTGATTTTATCCGTGCCGTTCGCTTTAACGTAAACGGTGTTCGTGAGCGACAGCGCGGCAGGGAAAACTTTTCCTCCGCAATAGTCGACGTGTTCGCCTATTATGTTGACTCTGCCCGCGGCAGAAACTTTGTAATCGTAATTCATCATTTCACCTTTACGAAGTTACCTATCGTCTGGTCTACCGACTCGATATAAACGAAGGTGTTCGGGTATTTTTTTATTATTCGTTCGAAATCCGCAACCTGATGAGTGTTCACGATGCAGATAAGGACTTCTTTGTCGTGATGCTTGTAAATTCCCACGCCGTGCAGACGGGTGGCGGAATGTTTGAGCGTATGAGTGATTTCGTATTCGAGTTCGTCGCATTGGTCGGTGACGATCGTGAATTTGCAGGCGTGTTTAAGACCGGAAATAATCCTGTTTCCGGTAAAACTCGAAACAAAAGCGTATATCACGCAAAGGCAAACGGGTTTGTAGTCATAAACTCTGACGCCGTCCGCCTCTTTGTAGAATACGAAATAACTTGCCAAAGCAACGAGCGCGTTCAGTACGAACGTAACGTAGAAAAAGTTGAGATTCGGCTTGATTTTGCTCACGTACTTCGCAATTATGTCGGTGCCGCCGGTCGAGGAGTTGTTCTTGACCGAAAAACCTATGCAGAAGCCCATTATAAGCCCCGCGATGAGCGACGGATAAATGGTATCCACGCCGTTCGAAGAGTAGACGAACGGTTGCAGAAAATTGCTTACCGTTTTCACTTTCGTGAGTAATAAAAAGATGAGCGAATAAGAAAGAGAGAACAGCAACGTGTTCACGGCGAATGTTTTATCGATCTTAAAATACGCGAAAACGCAGAGCGGAACGTTAATAAGAAGCGATATATAGGAAACATACTCGGTTTTCTTCAGCGCGTGCTGAATCATTACCGCGATACCGTTCACGCCCGACGGCGCGAAGTTGTTCGGAACGACGAAAAGAGCGTAATCGAGCGCGAGGAGCGCGCCGAGCAACACGGAGTAAACGTATGAGAGAACTCTCGACAAAACTAATTTTTTCATCTTGCAAACAGCCGTCGTTCCGTTTTTTTATTGTCTGTCATCAGCCGACGGGTGTATTTTATTGTACTATTATTCAGAATAAAAGGCAAGGGTTTTTAAATGGTTTTACGGGTTGATTTTCAAATCTTTTTTTCTCGTCCGACGAACGCGGTTTACGTGCCGCGCAAAACTGCCGTCGCTTATTATTTTTGCCGCGACGTATTGTTCGAGAGTGGGAACGGGACAGGAAAAATCGCCGAATTTTTCATAATATTTTGCGGCAAGTTTTTCGGGCAGAATCATATAGGCGAGCCTTAAAGAGGGGAAAACGGACTTTGAAAACGTGTTTATGTAAATAACGTTGTCGTCGGGCGTGTTTTTGAAAAGCGTTTCGGTGAGTTTTGCGGACAGCGAAAACTCGGATTCGTAATCGTCCTCCACGATATACGCGCCGATTTTCTTTGCCGCTCGAAGGTATTCCGCGCGTTTGGAAGCCGAAGCCGTAACGCCTGTGGGAAAACTTCGGTAAGGGGTTACGTGAATGACTTTCGCGCGGCAGGCGGCGAGATCTTCGGATAAAACCCCGTCGGTTCCGAGCCGCAGTTTTTCGGTTTTCACGCCGTTTAAGGAATAAATTTTTTCGATAATTCCGTAGGACGGCGTTTCTATCGCGAACGTTTCGCCCGCGCCGAAGAGTTTTGCAATCACTCCGTAAAGATATTCTGCGCCCGCGCCGATGATTATGCGGTTTTCGTCCGCATGCACGTCGCGGCTTGTTTTCAGGTAATTTTTTATTGCGGATTTAAGCGCGGGCGCGCCGCTTCCGTTCGTTTTTTCGGTTATTTTGTCGCCGAGGTCGTTTAAAACCGCGCGGACGGCGGAAGCGTAAACTCCGAACGGAAAACGCTCTTTTTTCGCGTTTGCGTTTTTCGCGTTTGTGCCTTTCGCGCTTGCGTCTTTCGCGTTTGTGCCTTTCGCGCTCGCGTCGTTGCCGTCGGTTTGATTTTCGATTGCAAATTCTTCCGGGAAGGGAAAGTCGGACTCTTTTTCGGCGAGAATTCCGTCCGCAACGTACCTCGCGAAATACCCTCGCCTCGGTCTGGATTCGATATATCCTTCGCTTTCGAGCAGTTCGTAGGCGTGTTCCACGGTTATAACGCTCGCGTCGAAACTATCTGCCGCGGCGCGTTTCGAGGGGAGTTTTTCGCCGTATTTTATCGTCCCGTCGGTTATGTTCGCGCGTAAATTTTCGTAAATAAGGGCATACTTTTTCTTCATAAATCTTCTCAAACTGACCTTATAAAATTTATTTGATTTGGATATTTTATTATATCCAAAAATATGATATACTGTTTAGCGGAAAATGTCAAAGAGTTAAAGCAAAAGAATTGAAATATCAGAGGAGCGATTTATGAAATTTACCACAAAAAAACTGTGTTTAACGGCTGTTTTTCTCGCAATGAACGTTGCGTTGAGTTCGTTCGGCGTGCCTGTGCCGGGCGGAAAAATCTATCTTAACGACGTGATAATCTGCTTCGCATCGCTCGTTCTCGATCCCTTTTCGGCGTTCGCCGTGGGCGGAATCGGAGCGTTTCTGGGCGACGCGCTATTTTATCCCACGCCGATGTTCGTTTCGCTGGCGACGCACGGCTTGCAAGCCGTGGCGATTTCGCTCATTGCGGGCGGGTATAAAGGCAGGTTGCCCGTTTTGTGGCGCGCGATAATCGGCGTGTGCGTAGGCGCGGTGATAATGGTCGCAGGGTACACGCTCGGCAAGATTTTCGTTTACAGCACATTCGAATACGCAATGATAAAACTGCCGTTTGAAACGGCGCAGGCAACGGTCGGAGCGGTCGGCGGAACGGTTCTGCTTTTCGCAACGCCGCTGAAAAAGTATATGTACGAACGCGTCGGCGACAATGAAAACCGGGAATAATCGGAAATAACCGGGAAAAATTAAGGGCGGCGGCGATTCCATCGGGAATCGCCGCCGCCTCTTT
>CEAR01035541.1_pt1 | contig 46390 bp, 31 predicted proteins | sample 557461 | NCBI WGS metagenome assembly CEAR01 (sample SAMEA3182075, study PRJEB8094) | gut metagenome | biome: human; feature: gut; material: Stool; isolation source: human stools | place: Canada | collected 2012-03-14 | reverse complement strand
AGAACGTCGTGAGACAGTTCGGTCCCTATCTGTTGTGGGCGCGGGAGATTTGCGAGGCCCCGACACTAGTACGAGAGGACCGTGTCGGACAGACCTCCGGTGTGCCGGTTGTCCCGCCAGGGGCACCGCCGGGTAGCCGCGTCTGGCCAGGATAAGTGCTGAAAGCATCTAAGCACGAAGCCCCCCTCAAGATAAGATCTCCATACAAGGGTCGTCAGAGACGATGACGTCGATAGGTCGCAGGTGCAGAGGCGGTAACGTCTACAGCCGAGCGATACTAATCACCCAAACCCTTTCCGGGACGCGAGTCCCCCCCAAAAAGAGCAAGCAAGTCAGAGAAGGATAAGAGTCAGAATTGAATTGCCGGTCGCTTCCGCGCTTTCCCCCCTCTACGCCATGTCGTGGGACATGGACGAAACCAAGACACTAAGGTGGCCATAGCGCGAGGGTTCCACCTCTTCCCATTCCGAACAGAGAAGTTAAACCTCGCCACGCCGATGATACTGCGAAAGTGGAAAAGTAGGTAACCGCCCCCTCTCGGCCCCGAAGGCAACAGCCTCCGGGGCCTTTTTTATGCCCTAACCCTCAGAGCATGCCCCTGTCCACGCTGTCCACGCTGTCCACGCGCCGCTGAGCGTGGACACTGTCCACTGTGCCGCCCGGAGGAAACACAAGGGCAAAAGGTCATATGTGACATAAGAAAAGTTCAAGGCAGTGCATTTAATAGGAGCTTGACTCTCCGAGGCAAGCCAAAGTTCAGGCGATGCATTTCTCTATAAAATACCTTCGCCTGTTGTATGGCTTGTCAGGGGACTGCCAAGCTCCTACCATGCATCCCTAAGGCTCATCCCGGAGGTCTGAGCTCCTATAATGGGGTCAAGCCGAAATCACGGTTCATTAGGAAAAATGCTCGAAGAGCATTACATTGCCTTAACCCCGGCCTTACGAAGTTGGCCGGGGAGTGGAACTCACCTTCGGTGATTAGTGTCGAAGACACTTCCCAATCGGTATATAAATTTGAAATACAGGGGAAAGGCCTTCGACCTTTGTTGTGGTATTTCGCCCACTTTCCCCACCCAACTGCATAAGGGTGAGGCTTCATAAGGTAACAGTCTTCGACTGTTTTCTCCGTCTGCATTTATAATATTGAAGCACCGACATCTCGGCTTGAGCCGTTTGACCCCATTTTACCCCCCCCAGTAGGTTTTGTTCAGTCTGTTTTGTGGCCTTTAGGCGGCGATTGGGCATTTGAGCGGTATTTCTATTCCTTTGGGTTGAATCGCAGCGTATGGGCGAGAAAAAAGCCGCTACGATTGTTCGCGGCGGCTTTACTATTTAGGTGGGGGAGCGTCTATTGGGCGTTTGCTTATATTTCTTTGAAATGTGAACGGTCTACTCCGCACAAGGGGCATACAAAGTCGGCCGGCAGGTCGCTCTCTGATTCGACTTCATAGCCGCATATATCACATTTGAATCGTCGCATTTCTTTATTGGATGTCTGAGCCGGTTGCGGTTCGGCGCGATAGGTCGGCGCATTCTTTGGCGCGCTTCCCTTTATTACTTTGTGGTAATAGGCATACGTCATCGGTGTGCCGTTACCGCCGTGCGAAGCCACCAGTTTGCCGATAACGATTACATGGCTTCCGCAGTCGATAAAATTTATGGCGTCTAAAATTAGCCGTCCGCAGAAATTGCCTTTGACCGCCGGGGTGCCGTCGAGTTCGTCATAACCGAAGTCGGTATATTTGTCGACATCGCGCGCAGATCGGAAGCCGAAAGAGCTGATTATCATCGGGTCTGTCTCCTCGGATATGATTGATACGCAGAACCTCGGATTTTTCTTTATGCAATCGAGTGTGTGATTTTTCTTGTTGAGGCAGATTGCCAGCGTCGGGTTCTCGCTTGTGACCTGAAAGCAGGTGTTGATAATACAACCTGCGGGCTTGCCGTCGGAATAGCATCCGACCACGTAGAGCCCGTAGGTTATATTATAAAGAGCATTGGTTTCCATATTATATTGATATTATTAGTTTTGTGGCTATATTTTTAATATAGATTTATATGAAATTGTATTGATTGCAAAGTTATATTAATTTCATAAACGACAAAGGAGGTTTAATATTTATTAACCAAGATTGCGGATTGGCAAATTATTGTATAGCAATTTGCTGTTCCCAACTTTTATATGACACTAATAAACAATAGGATTGAATATGTGTTGTAATATTGTATAAGTTTATTTTGCCACTATGTACGATTTGGTTATAATCATCACATTGATTTTTCTCAACGGGATATTCTCCATGTCGGAGGTAGCACTTATTTCAGCACGAAAATCAAAATTGACAGCCGATGCAAAGAGCGGTAGCCAAAATGCAGCCACGGCATTGAAGCTACAGGGCGAACCAGATCGTTTTCTATCTACCATACAAATCGGGATAACACTTATCGGCATCCTTACCGGTCTATTCTCCGGGGCCACGATAGCCACCGACCTTGGTGATTATTTCGCTGCCCTGGGTATGTCGCCGCATCTGGCGCTTAACCTTTCCCGAATCACGATAGTGGTGCTTGTGACTTATGTGTCAATCGTGGTGGGCGAGCTTGTGCCGAAACGTATCGGCATGGGTAAGGCCGACACAATCGCAAAAATAGTGGCTAAACCGATGAAGCTGCTGTCGGTGGTCACATATCCTGTGGTGTGGCTTTTATCGGCCTCGACGTCGCTGTTGGTCAAACTTCTTAATATAGGCTCTCCGTCGTCGAAAGTGACCGAGGATGAGATTAAATCGCTTATTCAAGAGGGGGCGGCTGCGGGGGAGGTGCGCGAAGTAGAGCAAGATATCATGGAGCGTGCCCTTGTGATGGGCGACAGCCGCATTGATGCCATCATGACGGGGCGCAAAGATGTGGCATCACTCACCGTTGGCATGGATGTGGAGAGTGTACGCGAGGTGCTTTCCTCCGACCTACATTCTTCTTATCCGGTGTTTGACAGTGACAAGAAAGAGATATGCGGCGTGGTATCGCTCAAACGCCTCATACTCGCCCTCGGCTCGCCTGATTTCAACATTGAAAAAGAACTGACGACGGGTCTGTGTCTGCCCGAAACGATGACTTTCTATGATGCGCTTGAAACTTTTAGAAGTTCTAACGAACATTCCGCCCTTATATATGATGAATATGGAAATTTTCAAGGCATCGTCACTCTCCGCGACATTCTCGACGGGCTTATAGGCAATATCGCACAGGGCGACAAGGGGCCGGTAATAGTAAAGCGTGCCGACAAGGAGGAATGGCTTGTCGACGGGCAGTGCCCGGTCTATGACTTCCTGGAATATTTCGACCGGGAAGATTTATACAAGCCTTCGACCTACAAGACCATAGGTGGCCTAATAATCGAGGCTATGAGGAAGGTCCCGTCAGAAGGCGACCTTGTCTCTTGGAATTGCTTCCGTCTCGAGGTAGCCGATATGGACCGTGCGCGCATCGACAAGGTTGTGGTCGCCAAAATCGACTGCGACGCATGTGCCGGTGAACTATAGCCCTAATCCGATGTATATGACTGCGCGTTCAATCCGTTTCATCTTGCAGGCTGTGGTGCTGACTTCGTCGTTGTGCACCGCATCGTGCATATATGAATATGACAATTGCCCCGACCGCCTGTCATTACAGATTGTCAACGATTGGACTGCGGCCCCCTCGGCAACTCCCGGAGGCATGGCGTACATTTTTTTCCCTGACGACGGGGCAGCGGAGTGGCGATTCGACTTTCCGGGCAATACAGCCGGTTCGGTCAGTCTGCCGGTAGGCAATTATAGTTTCTTGAGCTATAACGACGATACTGCCAATGTAGTGTTTTCGGAAGACAGCGGCTATGATGAATATGAGGCATATACCGCAACAGCCGAGCTCCTCGACGCAATTCCGGCATCGGAGCGTGGTTCGATACTACCGACGGGTCATGATAGGCGCGAGAGGGTAGTGCGGCCTCCCGACATGCTGTGGGGCTGTGCCTATTGTAGTGTGAAGCTGCATTACGGCGGCGTGCGATATGTCGCCACGGGCATATCGGAGCCCGGGGAGCAACCGGTTTTTTCGCCCGATTTCATTCTTACGGCTTTACAGCGGCCCCTGACAGCCCACTATACTTTCCGTATCGAAGATATCGAAAATTTGTCGGGCGTAAGCTCGATGAGCGCGGCATTGGGCGGTATGGCCGGGTCGCTGACGCTGGCCTCCGGTGAAAAAGGCCGCTACCCGTCTACATTGTCGTTGAAGGCCGCTCCCCTGACGCCGACGGTCGCCGGTGGCGATTTCTATACCTTCGGCATTCCGCCAGCTCCTGACGCCGCCAATATATTGAGCCTGTTCGTGGTGATTAAAGACGGCCGCAGGTTTTGCTATGAGTTCGACGTTACCGACCAGGTGCGCACGGCCCCCGACCCGTTGGAGGTATTGTTGACGGTGCGCGGCCTCACAATCGATAAGCCCGACACGGGCGACGGCACCGGTTTCGATGTCAGTGTCGACGGCTGGCAGACGGTGGAGGTGAACATAAAGGGTTAGATGATGGTTTATTTATAAATAATTGGTAATAAAGCAGATTATCCATAAAGACTTAATTATATGAAAAAAGAACTCTCTATTCTCGGCCTGGCCCTGTGCATGTGCGCCTTTACATCGTGCTCTGACGACGAAGAACCTCAAACGGCGTCTGACAGCCGGGTAATATCGCTTAGCGCGGTGGTGCCTAATGCCTCGAGGGGTGCGGCTACGACGACCGCAACCATCAAAGATTTCATCGTCTATGGCTTTACCGAAGGTTCGGTGCTGATAGATGGCGTGAAAGTGACCCGCGACGGAGGCTCGTGGACATATTCGCCCGAGGCATATTGGCCTGTGACTCCTGTCAGCTTCTATGCCTACAGCCCTGAAATAGATACTGCAACCGATATCACAGGAGACGGCGGCGGCCATATACCGGGCTATATCAACTCGGGTACTGTCGACCTGCTTTACTCTGTCCGCACCAACGTGGCCCAGCAGGCAGCCCCGGTATCGCTCAATTTCCGTCACGCGCTGTCGAAAGTCTCCATACTCATGAGTTCGACAAACCAGCGTATCAATGTAGCCGTAAGCTATATCTCGTTGAAAAACATTTATCACCAGGGTAGCTTCACATTCCCCTCGGCGTCTACTGTTGCGTCGGCTCCCGATGTGGTTGGTTCGTGGTCGAACCTCAAGGGCTTGCACGAGTTGATGACGTTTGCCATTATCGGTCAGGAAGACAAGGTAGAGCTGACCCCCCAGCCGACTGACTACACACTCTCAAACCTTGACTGCAGTTATGTGATACCGCAGCCGCTCAGTGCTGTCGAATTGTCGGAAAGCGGCTATACCGGCACATATATCGAGGTTGACTGCGAAATCTTCGACGCAGCTACAGGTGCCAAACTTTGGCCTAATGCAAACACGCCCGACTATATGCTCGTGCCCCATACCGATACCGGCAGGATTATATACCCGGCCTCGTCGGACAAGGTGAAGGAATATCTCCCCGGCCACGCATATATCTACAATATCTCAATCAACAACCCCAGCGTACTCGACAAAATCGAATTCGACGTCACCGTCGACGACTACACAATCGACCAGATGTGACCCTAAAATTTACGATTAGCGTCGCCACGCGCGACGCTAATCGTAATTATGTCTGCGCGTCCAGTCGCGCGTAGGTTATTCTGACAATAGTTTGCCGGAGGCCAATTCTCCATCACCGAAATAGACGGTATAGATATGTGCTCCCCGGGCCATGTTGCGCGGTGTGACGGTGAATACTGTTTCTCCATGTCGTATGCCGACCTTGTCGACGAGGCGGCCGCGCATGTCGCTGAAGGTGACGAATGTTCCATTGGGAGCCTCCCGGCCGAGTTCGATGGTGAGGGCTTCGCCCTGCGGCAGGGGATTGGGGTGTGCGACCACATTCTTCGATATCACTCTCGGTGATGACAAGCTGCTTTGACCTACGAAAGAGTAGATATATAACTCGTCAATATCCGACTCAGACACAATAGCAAGATACACTTTGGCACTTAAAGGTTTTGAAAATACAAAGGAGGGATAACAGTCTTCAGGATTCGCGGGCATTGGCAAGTCGCCAATTTTTACATCATCCTGAGTGTACACAGAATAGGTCGAGATATACGCAAAACTTTCTGTAACAGGTTTATTTTCCTCAATAATTGCACACCATTTACCATCCGTGCTAAATACATCTTTAGTTAAGATTATGTTGGCTAAGTCGTAGGTGGCTATGTCAGCGTAATCGTAATTACAGCGTTGTTCATATGGTTGGTTGTCTAATGGATGTATGGCTGATACATAGGCTCCTTTTAGAGTGAACTGGCATAGGATGCCGAAGCTCTCGTCGAAGACTGTGTATTGCAGGTCTCCGACTCCTGTGCCGTCGCTTGCGGGGTTGAAATTAATGATTTTGCAGATTGCATTGTAGAAATTTGTCCCGTCGGTTGCAAGTTTGATATCATATTCTGATATATCTGACCTGAACAACGTGGTTGGCGTTAATGCTTGAGCCGGAAATTGGATTGCCAATGCCAGTATCACAAACATTAGAGTTAAAAGTTTTTTCATTAGATTATTTCAAGCCGACAGACTCCCCGGAATCGGTTTTATAATGAAAAAGCGTAGGAATCTGTATCTGTTACCGTCCTACACTTCGAGGCTTCTCGCATTGCCCTAATAAAGTCGGACGGCAACGCAGAAGCCCACGCCTGTCATGTATCAACAAAGCCGTCAGCCTCTTTAGAGGTCAACGTCTATGTGTTACATATCCAACGGGCATCTACCGTTGCACAACCCTTGACTTTATTATGAAATTTTGCGAGAATTTCGAAGTGTCAAGAATTAGCGCGGATAAACGCTTTTACTAATACCGCATTGCCAACGAGCCTACTGGAATGGCTGCAACGCCAATGCGTTGCAAAGGTAAGAAATTTTTTACACCTTGCAAATACCTGACTGGTGATAAAAATGGAATAAATCTGTGTTTTGCTTATAAATGAAGGGGGATGCAGACTACCCGGGTAGTCTGCATCCCCTATATTAAGTTTTCAGCGTTTTCGCCGGGTGTGCTGGCGATTATTCGCCTACGGCCTGTATGAAGTTGAGTGAGCGGTTGTCGACTTTCTCTTTGCCGAGGAGCAGGTTGACGGGCGACTGGCTGCGGGCCAGGCCGAAGGTCTGGGCAAAACGCTGTCCGTAGTCAGCCTCGTCGAAGGGACGGCTCTCGGTGTTGATGTTCTCGACCTCGAATACCATGATGCCACGGTTGCCCTTGAGGGGCCCTACGAACTTGCCCTTTTCGGTGGCAGCGACGGTGCCTTGGAGAAGGCTCTCGCCCATGCCCACGTTGAGGAGTACGGGGGTGGTGATGTTCACGTTGCCGTGCTGCACCTCGGCACCCATGGCGGTGGCGTAGCCCTGAAGGTCGTTGGCCTTTCCGGCATAGTCGGCCATGAGTTTCTCGGCTTTCTTGTTGTTGCGTGCGCGTGCGGCAAGCTGGGGGTTAATCGAGGGCGAGGTCCAGGGCAGGTACTTGTCGTACTTGTCGACCACGGCTATGGCGATGAGGTAGCTCTGACGGTCGTCCTGGAGCATGGGCGATACTTTGCCCTTGTCGTTCTCTACGGCCCATTTCACAAACTTGCGGCTGTCGCGTGCGTTGCCGATGCCTGTCGACGAGGGGCCTACCTGGTCGGAGAGGACAGAGTAGCCGGCCTCGGTGGCGTTCTTGGCAAATTCGTCGGCCGACGAGTTGTTGCTCACATACGAGCGGAGAGCCGTGGTAAGGTCGGTGAGGGTCTGCTGCGAGGGGTCGACGGTATAGTCGATTGTGGCAACCTCGTAATATTTTACCGGGGCGTGGCGGCGGTTTACGCGGTAGAGCGCGCCGACGGGCTGGCCCTGGATGGTGTCGGTGAGCACGAATGCGCTGCCTACGGTGGCGTTGGCCAGGGCATTGCGGGTCGTCTCATCGATGCCTACGCCTTCGAGCGAGGTCCAGATGCTGTCCTGGCTCTGGATGCTGTCGTTGTTGAGCGATGCAAATGTGGCTCCGTCGTTGATTTTAGCAGCGAGGGCGTTGAGGTCAACACCCTGTGCGGCACGAAGGACAGATACGTTGATTGAGTCGATACCTGTTGTAGTGTCGAGATATTTGGCGATGGTGTAGTCGTTGCCGTTGCGGTTGAGCAGGAATGCGTATCCGGGCTCGTGTGCGGCAATCGAGTCGCGCAGGCGGGCGTTTGTGATGCCGCTGAGCGTTGTTTTGGCGGTGCTGACCACGAAGCGGCTGTCAGAAGCGACAGCGTCGGTGCCGGGGGTGGTGCGCAGGCCGTGGATGGCGTTCTCTACAGCCTGCTGGGCAGCCATGAGGTCGTCGCGCGACGGCTCTACGGGCACGTAGATATAGTTAATCTCGGTCATGGGCTCGTCGAGCTTGTAGTTTTGTTTTTCCGATTCCCAAAGGGCCTTGATGTCGGCATCGGTAAATTCGATGTCGTCGTCGCTGACCGAGCTGGCGTCTTTGACCACGTATGCTACCTCGCGTGTGGTGGCGTTGTCGTCATAGAAGCTTTTTGCGTCGAGTTTGTTGTAGGTATATAGGCCCACGAGCAGGCTCATGAATTTTTGGTTGAGCATAGCCTGTGCGAGGTCTTTTTCCTGGCTGCTCCAAATCTGGCGCAGTTCGTCGCCCACCTGTGTGGGGAGGTTGTATTTTGCAGGGTTCTGCATGGCGTCGAATACGGCTGCGCCCGTTGCTTCGGGCAGGCCGAGCTGCATGGCCAGATATTGTATCATCTGGGCGGCCTGTGGGTGGGGGTTCTCGCCGGTGAGGGCCTCGGTAAGTTCGGCGTCGGTGACGGTGATGCCGAGCTTTTTATATTCGTTTTTAAGGAGCTGCTCGGTAAGCAGGGCTTGTACGACCTGCTGGCTGAGGACGTCGTTGCTCATTTCGCGTCCCTGCTGACGCAGTTGCTCTCCGGCCTGTGTGAGGCGCGTCTGGTAGTCCTGGTGCTCCACGGTAGCGTCGCCGGCCTTGGCTACTGTGCCGGGATGGCCGAAGTAGGTGCGGCCCGAGGTCAGGAAGTCTCCGAGGATGAAGGCAAGCAGCGCCACGATGATGATGATAAACAGCAGCGCAGACTTGTTTCTGATTTTCTCTAAGGTTGCCATTGTATGATAAGTGGTTTGTTATTTTTTTCAAACAAGTTGCTAAAAAGCGCACAAAGATACGCTTTTTTTACCACAACATCAAATATGAAACCGATTATTTATTATTTTTCACAACTTTGCGTAATCGCTGTGGCGGTTTTCGCAACGAGGCATCTTTGCCGTTATTAGGTGTTGTCGTGACGACGAGACACAAGTCGTATTCATAATGTAATCATCATCCCTTAGATTGCGGGGTGGGTCACATGCTGAATTTATTGATGGTGTGAATTAGAAAATATTTTAATGCAATAAGTTGTGTGATTGAGAATAAAGTATTAATTTGCACTATTCAAAAAGGAAAATTTTTTAAATATTTTCCTTTTAAATCACGTTTATGGAACAAAAAAATACTATTATATCTAAAATTAACCGATGCAAGAAAGGCACAATTTTCTTGCCTGACAGCTTCTTGCCTATAGATGTGAGGTATGCTTCTAATGTGTTGGGCCTGTTGGTAAAAGAAGGGGTGTTAATCAGAGTTGCGCAGGGTGTCTATTTGAAACCTAAAATGACAAGATTCGGGTCAAGCCGAAATTACGGTACATCAATATTATAAATGCAGACGGAGAAAACAGTCGAAGACTGTTACCTTATGAAGCCCCACCCTTACGCAGTTGGGTGGGGAAGTGGGCGAAATACCACAACAAAGGTCGAAGGCCTTTCCCCTGTATTTCAAATTTATATATCGATTGGGAAGTGTCTTCGACACTAATCGCCGGAGGAGAGTTCCACTCCCCGGCCAACTTCGTAAGGCCGGGGTTACGGCAAAGTAATGCTCTTCGAGCATTTTTTTAATGCACCATGATTTCGGCTTGAGCCCAAGATTCGGCCCTCTTATGCCGTCGCTATACAAAATAGCAGAGATAATTGCAAAACGCGACCATGCAAGAATATTGCCCTATGGACCCGTCGCTGAAAATTATTTAGGTTTTTCGACCCAGGTACCGATGAATGTGGTGTATATAACCAATGGCGCTTTGCGAAAGCTGCGCATAGGCAATAGCACTTTGACTTTTAAATACGGAGTGCCAACAAATTTTGCATACAAGGGTAAAATAATGCCGATTTTGGTACTCGCCCTTAAATCTATTGGATAAGATAATGTAACAGGGGCTACGCTTGACACCGTTTATGGTGTGCTTAAAGACAATCCCGAAGAAGATACATGGGGAGAAGATGTCAAGCTTGCACCTATGTGGATTCGTAAAATTATTATAGCCACTAAAAAAAGAATTAAAAATGAGCAGATGGATTGATGCAAATGCAGATGAATTTCAAACTACTCTCATCTCCGTAGCCGACAGTAAAGGAATCGGTCCGGTTTCTGTCGAAAAAGATTGGTGGGTAACAGCCATTCTGAAGGTGCTTTTTTCTCTTTCTCCGGCAAAAGGTGAAGTTTAATGGTTAAGGAGGCCGACGCTACCCACTGAGCCGTGCCAAATCTCTATAAACGGCCATAATACGCTGAGCTCCTTAACCTTTAAACCTTGATTTTTTGTCTTTCATATCCTATAACCGAAGTTGGCGAGGAATGTGCGCAGGTGCATCAGGTCGGTGTCGCGCAGGTCGCCATAGGGGCGTCGCGTCTGGCGCACGCGCTGCAGCCAGTGGTACTCTACACCGCCGGTGGCTGGGGTGGGCATGGCGCCGTGGCGGCACACATGCTGCATGATGCTGTGTACATGTCGCCTGAAAGATGCCTGCGAACTTGTCGAGGGCAGATAGGTGTGGCTGCGCAGAAATTCGTCGAGCTCGGCACGCTGTTCTCGCGGGAGTGTTACCACGCCCTGGCGCACGTTGTCGAGCCAGCGGCGCAGCGACACATGGTCGTTGTCTGACAGCAGAGGGAAACGCCTGTATTCGCCAACGAAAGCCTTGAGGGCGTCCATGCGGTTGTCGAAGGGTATGCTGCGACGGTTTTGGTACTGCTGGTCTTCATACCCCTGGCCGGCGAGTGCATAGCGGCGGTCTGGCAGCATGATGATGGTGCGTCCCTTGTCGAGGTAGGCAAACACATTGATGCTGTTGAGGCTCGTTGTGGGGAAGAATTTGCTCACGCGCTGGTGTAGTTCGTTGGCCGTCAGCGGCTCTCCGGCGTTTTTCAGCTCCATGGCCATGCACTGGGCAACGGTTCCGGAAAATGCCCCCTCCCAGTCGCGCATGACATAGCGGCCCGAGCGGCCCACCGACGCTATGCGCTTGCTTCGGAAGATATAGGGCCGCAACTGACGCTCGGTGTCGGTCAGTTGGCCCGGGTTTGCCTTGTCGAAGGCGGCGCATAGTTCGCTGTACGACGCCGAGTGTCCCAGTTCGTCGAGTACGGCTTCGAGGGCAGCGATTATATCGAGCTTGTTGGCTTCTACGCGGAATTTGTCGTCGCCGACAGGGCTGACTCCCTTGATGCGTGATATGCAGTCGAGGTAGATGCGGCACAGGTCGAGCACCGAGGGGTGGAACTCGCTGCGGCTGCGGCCCATAAATATGTATGGCGCAAGGTCGAAGGTCTCGCAGCGTGTGCGTTTCATCTCGATGTTTTGGGTGAGCAGCCTCAGTGTGGTTTTGAGATTTACCCCGGCGAGTATGTCGCGGCGCACTAACCATGTGGGCGACTGCGGCGAGAGCTGCACGGTGATATAGTCGGGCCTCAGGGCTGTTGCCAGCGCCATCAGTTGCGGTACTGTTAGCGACAGGTGCGACTGTCGGCTCTCGGTTTCCCAGGCAGGGTCGTCTGCCCCGACGACGGTTCCTGACAGCCAAGAGAAGGCGTCGCCGAGGAGGGCTTCGAGTTCGTCGGGAAGCATGAGACGCGAGGATGCTAATTGGCGTACACGTTCGCCCGAGAGCCCGAGGGTCTTGCCGATGTCGGAACAATGCATCTTCTTGCCGTAGCCTATGCCGTAGCGCAGGGCATAGATACGTGCGGCCCTCGATTCGCTGTGCATCACATAGCGTTCGAGGAGGTAGAGCGGCGGTACGGGTTTACCCTCGCGTTCGAAAGACGATACGTGCAATACTTCGTCGTGGGTGAGAAAGGGGAAACGGGAGGCTATGTCGGCAGCAAACATTGCCGACACACGCTCGTGCCATTCCGGGCCCGAGGCTTTCGATGATGTAAATAGTTTTAGCAGTTCGGCCTTACGGGCATTGAGAAATGAGCGCATCTCCATCAGTGTGCGCACCCCGGCATTCTTGAGTTTCTGGGGGTCGAGTGTGCGCGTGCCGAAGATGTAGGGCAGGGCATTGCCCAGTTCGGATAATTGCGACATGGCATTGACCGTACGGACCGAAAGATGTTTGAACTCGTCGCTGTATCGTCGCGACAGCAGCCGTTGCACTGCGTCGGGGAGCGAGTTGTATATTTCTTCGGCCTCGTAGCGGGCGCGTAACTGCTCTACATAGTTATGGTTGGCCTCGAGCAGGGCTATGTTGTCGGGGTCGTCGGAGGCCTCGATTTTCCATGCGGTGAACAATTGCGACATGGCCGACAATATGCTGCTGCGCATGGCCTCGTCGGCATTGCACACGCTGTCGATAAAACGGTAGGGGGTCTCGACAAAACAGCCTGTGGCCTTGGCGTCGACGCCGAACGACCCCATCACATTTTCGATAATTGCGGCCTGTCGGCGTGGCAGGCGTTTTTTAGCACGTAGGAATGATTGTTGTAAGCCGCGTCGCAATATATCGCTAAAAAGGTCGGCCGGTGCCGACAGGTATTTTTGCCTGAGGGCACTTAGCTCCGAGGCGCTCTTGGTGCCGCAGTTGCGTAAGCCCTGCAAAGTATCGGGGTCGCATTGAAGGAGGTCGCCAAGAGTGAAAATGCCATTGGCCCGACAGACATTGAGCGACCTGACCGACAGCCCGCGGCTTCCGGCAAATTGTTCTATAGGTGTGTTACGATAGACATTCATAACATTAAATAGCAAATATAGATTTCAGGTGAGCTATTTAGAGAGTCAGATTATAATATTGCTTTGCACTGCAAATATAAAGATTTTGCGCTCGATATGCAAATATTTTTTAATGTTTTTGCTGATAAAATTAAAAATAGCCTCTACACATGCCTCTCGGCTGTGTTTATGCAAGGCCGTTTTGTTTTTACCAAATTATTTTGCGAACTTTGTGGCGCTTTAGATTTGCAGAAAAATGAATCAGAACACAGTCGACCGTGTCGGCCGCATGATAGCCGGCAAAGATAAAATCAAGGTGCTATTTGTATGCCTCGGCAATATCTGCCGTTCGCCTGCCGCCGAGGGGGTGCTTCGTTCAATCGTGGAGTCTCGAGGCGAAGGCGACCGCTGGGTCATCGATTCGGCTGGTACGGGCCGCTGGCATATCGGACAGTTGCCCGACAAGCGTATGCGTGTGCATGCCCTGCGTCGCGGGCTGGTGCTCGACCACCACTGCCGCCAGGTGTGCGTGAGCGACTTCGACGACTTCGACCTCGTTGTGGCCATGGACGGCGAGAACGAGTATAACCTGCGCCAGATGGCGCGCACGATTGCCGACGACGAAAAAATAGTGGCCATGGCTGATTTTATCAGCATGGCCACCAGGTATGATTATATCCCCGACCCTTACTACGAGGGTGCCGAGGGTTTCGAGCTGGTGCTCGACCTGCTCGAGAATGCTTGTGCCAACCTTGCGTCGCTGGCCAGTCGTCAGTCTTCGAGGTAGTAGGTGATATAGGTCACCACGCGCACTGTCTTAATCTGGGGTGTGTACTGGTCGCGGTCGTTGATTGAGAACTGGCCCTGCGAGGCCGTCTTGATTTTGCCTAACTTGCTGTCGCTGTCCTCGGCAAATTTGTCGGCGGCCTCGCGCGCGTTGGCCGTGGCCTCGGCAATCATCTGGGGCTTGATGCCGTTGAGGTCGGTGTACTCGTAGGTGGTCTGGTAGTTGTAGTCGCCGGCCACGATGGCTATGCCCTGGCGCAGCAGGTCGGTCTGCTTGTTGATGAGCTTGCGCACCTGGTCAACCTTGTCGCTTGTCACCACCACCACGTTTGTCACCTGGTAGCGGTAGCGCACGTCCTGGTTGCCGTAGCGTTCGGCGGCCTGGTCGTAGACCTGGGGCGGATTGACGGTGATTTCGCTCTCGCTAAGGCCATTAGAGGTCAGGAATGCCATGATGGCCTTGTTATTTGCCTCGATTTTGGGATATATGGCGCCGAGGTCGTTGCCCACTTCCTTGGTCACGATTGGCCATGTGACCTTGTTGGCCTGTACTTCTTTTTCACAGAGCCCGCGCACTGTGACTACGCGGTCGCGGTCGCTGAAACGGTCGATGCCGCTCTTGAGGGCAAAGCCGAGGATTACGATACCGAGGGCGATAATCGCCGAGGAGATAATCAGTGATGGTTTCATACAATGATGTTTAGTTATGTTGGGTGGCAAAGTTAGTAAAAAAACAATGCGCAGGCAAATAAAGTTTTCGCCTCGCCGCGCTGTGTAGCAACCACTGCCCTAATCAATCCAAAGGTTATCCCACGATTCGTTAAATTTTATGGTAGATAACGGGTTGGCCCATTCACTATGTCTTTGGTTGGCCGGTATTCCTTTCCCGTCTAACCACAAGGTAGATATCGCTATCATTCCTGAGCCTTTCAAGGGCTTTGTGCGTTTATGCCCGTTAAGATACCATTCTTCGTTGCTATATATCAACTCGATAATTTGAGTACGCGACAATACGAAGAATTTGAATGTCGGACATTCTTCCGAACCGCCGATATGTACCATAACCCACGGCCCGACAATTTTAGTTTCAAGGAACTTTCGACCTTTAGCCATGTCGATATTGCCGTCGTGGTCGTAAAACTTACTATGAGATATACCGGTAAGGAAACTGGCTTTACGGGTTGTCTTGACCTGGATTGCCGCAAACCGCCCATCATGGTCACGACAAAGTATGTCTGTATTGGCAGCGTTTTCGATAGAAAGATTGGTTATTGCTGCCTGATATCCCATAAGCAGCAATCTGGAGAGCGTCTGGTGCTCGCCTACAGCGCCGAGAGCATTATTTTCGATTTTCGACATAATATAGAAAGTATGATGCAAAATTACGAAATATATTCATTGGGCCGAACCTGTTGACTGCGAAAAAGAGCGGTGTAACGGAAATTCCACACAGTCGCTACACCGAGTGTCGCGGGCTGCGCTGTATCTACTTTTTTTTGCTGCAAATGAAATTTTTGTTAATTTTGCGATTGGAATGGGCCGTCGGCTTTGTTCCACTCACCGAAATCCACACTAATGGACTACAGTATACTTGACTTCTTATGCCTCCTCGGTGCCGTAGGGTTGTTCCTCTATGGCATGAAAGTGATGAGCGAGGGCCTCCAGAAAGCCGCCGGCGACCGCCTGCGCAACATTCTCTCTGCAATGACCCGCAACCGCTTCGCCGGACTCCTGACGGGTTGTGCCATTACCGCCCTTATCCAGAGTTCGTCGGCATCGACGGTTATGGTTGTCAGCTTTGTCAACGCCGGCCTTATGTCGCTTGCCCAGTCTATGGCCGTGATTTTCGGTGCCAACGTCGGTACCACCTTCACGGCATGGATTATAGCCTTGTTCGGCTTCAAGGTCAGCATCTCGGCCTTTGTGCTGCCTATTATCGGCCTTGCGGTGGTGCTGTTGCTGATGAACAAGAGCAAGACCAAGAATATCGGCGAGTTCCTCATCGGCTTCTCTTTCCTCTTTATGGGCCTCGACATGATTAGCGCCTATGTGCCCGACCTGCAGAGCAACCCCGAGATGTTTGCATACCTGCGCCAATATGCGTCGATGGGCTTCCGCTCGGTGCTGATTTTCTGCCTCGTAGGCGTAGTCGTGACCATGATAATACAGTCGTCGGCGGCTACGTTTGCCATCGTGCTGATTATGTGCAGCAAGGGTTGGATAACATTCGACCTCGCCTGCGCCCTTGTCTTAGGTAGCAATATCGGTACCACGGTCACCCCGATACTGGCATCGTTGAGCGGTAATGTCGCCGCCAAGCGCGCCTCGATGGGCCACCTGTTGTTCAACCTTTTGGGTACGGTGTGGTGCTTGTGCGTGTTCGTGCCGTTTGCCGACTTCAACGCATGGCTGACCGAGGCCATTGGTCAGGGCGACCCCAACGCCCTCTATAAATACGTGGCGCATCTCGAGGCCACCTCGCCCGAAATCTACAACCACCTCTTCGACAACTCCCTGCCTGCCGGGCACGAGGCACTAAAAAATATTGCCGCCATGCAGATGAGCGTGTCGTTCGGCATGTCAATCTTCCACACCACCTTCAATATCGTCAACGTCCTCATCATGATTTGGCTGACCAACGTATATGTCAAGATAGTAGAATGGCTGGTGCCGGCCAAGAACCGCGACGACGAAGAATTCACCCTCAAATTTATCTCTGGCGGTATGTTGTCGGCAGCCGAGCTCAATATAGCCCAGGCTGAGAAAGAAATAGCCGTATATGCCGAGCGCGTAGGCCGCATGATAAGCATGGCCCAGACACTAATCCACACCAAGGAAAAGAGCGAGGAATACAATACCCTGCTGTCGAGGGTCGAGAAATACGAGGATATCTCTGACCGCATGGAGCTCGAAATCGCCCACTACCTCAACCGATGCGCCGAGGGACGCCTCTCTAACGAGGGCAAGCTGCGCATCGCCGCCATGCTCAACATTATCAGCGAAATCGAGAGTATCGCCGACAGTTGCCTCGGTATTGGCAAGATTCTCAACCGCAAAATTCAGAGCGGTGCCGAGTTTAACGACGAAATCTATGCCAATATCGACTCGATGTATGTATATGTCAAAGACGCCATGACCATGATGACCACGCAGTTGCAGCATATCGAGAACGTCAGTGCCAAATCGCTGCTCGACAGCTACAACAAAGAGCGCGAAATCAACAACTTCCGCAACGCCCTGCGCGGCAGCAACGTCGAAAACATCAACAACAAACACTACGAGTATCAGGCCGGTATCTACTATATGGATATCATCGGCGACCTCGAGCGCACCGGTGACTATATTATAAATGTAATTGACACCCTGCGCGACAACTTCGGCAAGCAGCCTAAGTAAATCCAATGGCAGAAAGTCTGATAGAATATAAAGGTGTAGAGGTGCTCCGCAACGAGCATGTCGCCCTCAAAGATGTCGATTGGCATGTCGGGGCCGGCGAGTTCGTGTATCTCCTCGGGCGCGTCGGTTCGGGAAAGACGTCGCTGCTCAAGACTCTCTATGGCGAGGTGCCTGTCACCGAGGGCGAGGCGCGGGTCTTGGATTATGACCTGAGGAGCCTGCGACGCGGCGACATACCATATCTCCGTCGCCGCATAGGCATAGTGTTCCAGGATTTTCAGCTCCTTACCGACCGCACCGCGTGGGCCAACCTCGACTTCGTGCTTGCTGCCACCGGCTGGCGCGACAAAGACGAGCGCGAGAAGCGCATCGACGAAGTCTTGCGCCAGGTGGGTATGCAGACCAAGGCCTTCAAGATGCCGCACCAGCTCAGCGGCGGCGAACAGCAGCGCATAGCCATCGCCAGGGCGCTGCTCAACACCCCCGGTCTAATACTTGCCGACGAGCCTACGGGCAATCTCGACCCCGAGACGGGCACACAGATTATGGCCCACCTACACGACATCTCTGCCGCCGGCACGACGGTAATCGTCGCCACTCACAACATCTCGTTTACGCGCACCTTCCCGGGCCGCATCTTCCGCTGCGAACGCAAGCAGCTCCTCGAGGTGTAAAAAGATTTAAGGAGCCCAAGCCGAAATGTCGGTGCATCAATATTATTAATGCAGACGGAGAAAACAGTCGAAGACTGTTACTTTATGAAACCCCACTCTTACGCAGTTGGGTGGGGATGTGGCCGAAATCCTCGCCCTAAAGGTCGAAGGCCTTTCCCCTGCCTTTCAATTTTATACATCGATTGGGAAGTGTCTTCGGCACTAATCTCCGGAGGAGAGTTCCACACCCCGGCCAACTTCGTAAGGCCGGGGTTATAACAAAGTAATGCTCTTCGAGCATTTTTTCTAATGCACCATGATTTCGGCATAAGCCAATAAAATGACCTCGGAAAGGTCGCAAACAGCGCGTTTTTTAGCTGATTGCTCCCTCTCCGAGGACTCATGCCAATATCCTCCTTAGAGACTTGACGGCCTCAAAAAGGCACTTATCTTACCACTGCCTTTACGGGGCTTGGGTGCTGGTCGGTGGTGATGATATATACACCGGCAGGCATCTCTATGTCGAGGTTGAAGTCGATGGTGTCGATTACGCGCAGTTCGCGGCCGCTGGTGTCGTAGATGCGGCATCCGGTCTGTGGTGCGGCAACGTCGATGCGCATAAAGCCGTTGTAACCGCGCACTATCAGAGGCTCGATAGCATCTACGCCGGTAATACCCGAGTGGTCTACAAAGACCACGTTAGATTTGGGCGAATATGTTTCGAGTCGTACCGATTCTACATAATATGCCTCCGAGTCAGACTCGTCAAAGCCTGTGATTTCGAGGTGGTTTTCTTCGGCTGGCAGCTTTTCGTCGTATGAGTTGCCGCCTACATAGCGTGTGCGAGTCACCATATAGTAGTCTATCACCTCGCCCTCGGGTGCCGTCCAGTTGGCCGTGTAGCGGTCGGGCTGTATGTCGGTCGGCGCCGTGGCCGTACATGCGGTCAGGGTGGGAACCGGCAGGCACTCGCCGCGCAGCGACATCCCCAGCGACGGGCCGCCATAGTCAAATAGGATGCGCGAGGTGTGCTGCCCCAGCGCAGTGGGACGGTAGGTGATAGTGAGCCAGTAGCCGTCGTCGCTGTTGGTGAGTGTCGACGGTATGCTGCTCATGGGCGACGTAAACATGTCCTTGTCGCCCGAATAGATTGACACGTAGATGCTCTTTTGTACGTTTTTAGATTTTATGAAGACTTTGGCGGTGGCGGTCTTTCCCTCTGCCACCTGGCCGAACTGCAGCTCCATGCCGGCGGTGGGGGCGACTAACTCCGGGTCGCCTACGGGTTCGACAATCACGCCGCCGGGGGTAAACGAGTCACCCTTCTTGGTGCCCCAGAGATACTCTGCCAGTTCGGGCATGTCGATAAACGGGTTACGGTTGCCCTGTATTTTGTAGACCTCCTCGTTGCGGTTGGTTTCTTTCTCGCTCACCGGGTCCTCGCGGTGCCATTTCAGTAGCAGGTTCACTGCCCACGGGGTCAGGGTAGGGTAGAGGTTCTGGTCAACCATATATTTATATTTCCATGTCAGGTCCTGATAGCAGGTTGCCATATAGAAATATGTGCGTGCAAAGTCTCCCTTGTACTCCTCGTTGGGCTCGAACACATAGCTTGCGCCACCACCCTGGCCGCGTGCCGGGGTACCGACATAGCACACGCCGTTTTCAAACTTGAGGGCCCTGGTGCGGTCTACCTCGCCGAGGGGATAGTTGCTCTTGGCGGTGTTGGCCGCCCTCTCCGAAGGGTAGAGGTGGTTGAGGTCGACGTATGCGCCTACAGTCTGACTGCCGCCCCACCAGCTTTTTGGGAAAGAGTGTTCGCGGTTGAGGCCCGAGAACGACGGTGCGTAGAGGGGTATGTCGGAATACATGTCCCACCAGCGGCGCGACTCGGGATAGACGTCGGTCTTTTGGAAGTAGCTCGGCAGGGCCGAGTACGACGATACACGGGTAAAATTATGTACCAGGTTGTATACTGCAGTTTTGAGTTCGCCTTCGCTCTTGCCATTCAGGCTGCTGTAATATCCGGCCGGAGCTTCGGCAACCGAGATGCCGTAGCTTGCCAGCGCCAGGGTGGCGATGCTCATACGTGTGATGAATTTCATGTCTGGGTCAAGTATTCTTAAGGTTTGACAAAGTTACGGAAAAATTCTCGCACTATTGCAACATCGGCACCCCCGAGTTTGTTCACCAAACCAATTCTTTTGGCACAATACCTGGCAAAACTTCTGCTGATTGGAAAAAATGTACATACACTCCCGGTGTGGCCGTGCACGGTATACTGAGATTCTTTATCATAACAATGGAATTAAAAGGGAAAGGCATAAATATTGGTCAAAAAGTACAATTATTTGGGGTATTTGGCTTGTTTTTATGAAGGTGTTTTGAAATGTAGCAAAATGCATGTATATTGGGCCAAAAATAAACCATCCAAGATGCGACTATCATTTCTTTGCAGCATTTTGCTATTATCGGCCCTGGTCCTTGTGGCGCAGCCGGCGCGGTATACACCGGGCGACGGTGCCTACAGGGTTGTGGAGCTCGAGGGGTTCGAGCCTGCTCCGGAAGCGAGGGTCTGGGACCTGTCGCGGCTTGCGGCCACGGGGTTCGAGACACCGCTGCGGTTCGACTACTTGTCGGACTCGGTGTTCACGGCCACGACGTCGGACACGAGGCAGAGTTTCAGTATTGTTGACGGGTCGTGGCTGCTGACGCGCAGCGAGACGCCCACGTCGGTGGGCATACTCTCGCCGGGCGTGCCTGTGAGGGGAAATGCTATCAATAATAATGTCGAGATGCGCGGGCGCACCTACCAGCACGACCACTACTACGGGTCCGGCAGCAGTACTCTCGAGGCGCTCAGCCTCGGACGTCTAATCCGACGCGACGGCGACACCATCGACAACGCCTCGCTCGATCGCCGCACCGTGGCGCTGAGGGTAGTCTCGGGCCCGCAGCCGCTGCGCGGCCCCGGGGACTGCCCGGACTCACTCGCGGTTGACTGCCGCAGGACGACCTACACGTGGCGCGACGCCGACGGGCGCGCGCTGGCACAGGCCGTGAAAGTGTCTTACATTGGAGCGAAGGAGGAACTCGGAAGCGACTCGGCCTCCTATCTGATAATTGCCGAGGACGCCCCGGCCTCGTACAGCCGCCGCAGCCACGGGGAGTCGTCGTCAACGCCGACTGCGAGGCTCGACGACCACGGCGTCACCCTCTCGGGCCTCGAGCACGACTTCGCCGACACGGGCGTCGTGGTGGCCGACGTCGCCGGTCGCGTTTACTACTCGGGCAAAGTGGACAGCGGCGGGGGCACGGTAAGCATCCGCACTTCCCTTCCGCCGGGCGAGGTCATAATCACGGTGACACAGTCAGAAACCACCACCTTCAAACTTACACGCTGACCATAAATCTAAAACAACTAAAGCCATGAAACCAGTCCGATACACAATCCTTGCCCTGCTGCTCTGCCCGGCGCTGTCAGCCCACGGTGCGGACAACGTGCCCGACGCGGCGCGTACCGTAAGCGAACGTGTGGTCGAGCCGTCGCCCGACGTGGCCACGGCTCGCCGCTACGCAGACTTCCCGGTGTCGTACGCGACCGGTTCGGCATCAGTCTCGCTGCCGCTGATGACGCTTTCTACGCCGTCGCTGTCGGTGTCGCTGGGACTTGACTACCGCTGCGAGGCCAAGAAGGTCGACGAGCCGGCGGGGTGGGTCGGTCTTGGGTGGACGCTGACGGGCCTGGGCACGGTCTCGCGCCAAATCTGCGGCATGCCCGACGACAAGGAAAAGGATTTCTTCTACCTCCCCGAAGGAAAGGGGGGCTTTAACAAGGAGTATTTCGACGACCTGATACTGCTGAAGAAGGATGCCAACTATGACCGCTACACCATTGTCACCCCCGACGGGGAAGCCGCGTCGTTCATAGTTGACGACGGCTCGGTGAAGATGCTCTCCGTAACGGAACTGGAGGTATGGTTTGACCATGCCGGGGAGAACACGTACAGCCCCGAAGTGTTCCACGCCCGCACACCGGACGGCGCGTGTTACGAGTACGCCCAAAAGGAGAGGCTTAGTTACAAATATCATTCAGCTACAAATTACTTCGGCTTCGTCTTCCCCGAATACGAGACGGTATCGGCTTGGCACCTGACGAAGATAATAGATGCGGCGCACAGAGACTCCGTCACGATAGAGTACACCGACGGCACGCCGTGGCAGGCCATCCACGGCAGCACCTCGGTCGGGGCGATGAGCTACACACGCGAGATGTGCGGCGGCGGGTACCACGGTGTCAGCGGTTCGGGCGGCGATGACAGCGACCTCGGCAACGACGGCCAGCCCGGGAACAGCGGCGGCCACGAGGTTGTCAACCCTGGTAACGGGGGCTACCATAAGGACCCCAACCCCTCGGCCGACGGTAGGCTGCGTTCATCGCCTGCAGTGGGTTCTGCCTCATACGGCGTCACCAGCTACAGCCCGGTACTTCCCAGGTCGGTTACAGCACGGACGGGGAGCATCGTGTTCGACTTCGAGAGCACCCCGCCCGACCCGGGAGACAGCCGCAACGGCACGGCTGACAGGCTCCGAGCCGTACGCCTGCTGGCACCGGACGGCGGCGTGGCGGCATTCGCCGAGTTCGCAGAGTCTGAGCTACAGGACGGGCGCAGGACGCTGCACGAACTGCGGCTCGGCGGCAACGGCGGCATGAACGAAGGCTACGCCTTCGCCTACAACGAGTCATGGGCCTGGCGGTCGAAGGACCTGTTCGGCTACCCCAACGGCAGGGAGGCCGTCGGCAACTGGGAGAGCGTGCTGGGCGATACCCACCTGCGCCTTGCCAAGGCGCGGCGCACCGACCCGAACCACCTGCACGACGGCCTGCTGAGACAGATGACGGGCAGCACCGGCATCACCACGGAGTTCGCCTACGAGCCATCGGTGATATCCCTGCCCGACACATCTTACCTCTTCGGCACGGAGGTGGTGACAGGGACCAGGATAAAGAGCATAACGGCCACCGACAACGTGACGGGCCGTTGCCGCATAAGGAGATTCTCCTACCATGGCCCCATGCTCACAGCCTGCGTGGACAGCCTGTGGGTCAGCGCCTTCCTTGCCCCCAGCGGCACAGTGACTAAGTGCAGCCAGGGCATGGCCACTTACTACCGCTACGACATGGACGTCGTATTCACCGGCTCGGCCAGGCTGCCGGGCAAGCCCGTGGAGAATACCCGCATAGTCTACGGCTCCGTCGAGGAATACGTGACCGACCCCGACTCCGCGTGCTTGTCCATGACACGCTACGAGTACGACCTGTCACACTGCAGGACCCCGTCGCTGCACTGCGGGCGGGGTGCTGCCGGAAATGCCCCGGACGGCGTGAGGGAGTTGGGGTTCGACAGCTTCCCCGAGACGGCCATGGCGCAGCTCCTGTTCGGGGTGTTCAATTCACAGCGTATCGGCATGTACTTCCAGGAGGTACTGGGGGCCGAGCCGCTGCTGACGAAGAAGACAACATATGCGTGGACCGGGACGGGGTACCGCCCGCGCACCACCGAGACGCGCACCTACTCCGTGGCAGGGAGCCGCACAGCCAGGGTCGGGCTGTATTACGACCACGCGGCATTCAGGAAGGCGGGCACGGCCTATATAGACGACAAGGTCGTGTCGGAGGCCCACGTGGACTATGGCGAGATTTCAGTCAGGGCCAAACGCACAGTCTGCACTGGCATCAAGGTGACGAGGCATTTTGACAACGGGCATACGCGCACCACGGCAATTGACTACCAGTACTTTCCAACTACAAATATGATACCGGAGATTCCTGACCCCGACAAGTTCTACCCATTGAATCCCCGCCACCCGGGCTTTGCGGGTGACAGCCTGAAGGTAAACAAGCTGAATGGTTATTACCGGCCCCTGGCAGCGAGTTACAGCAATGGTGACGAATCACTAACCCGGTACGACCTTTACCCGTGTCATATCAATTCGGGATTTTTCAAAGGTCACCCCGAGCGCTACCTGCCTGTTGCGCGTAAGTGGGTGGCATGCGGGCCGGGGTACCGCGACTCGCTCGAGACCGCGTGGCTCTACGGGAAGTTCCACGGCATGACCCGTGCTGTGCGCGAGACCGTCAGCCGCCACGGCGCGGTGCTCGACATGGCCGCGTACACCGCGTACGACGCCCTCGGGCTGCCGACGGCCATGACGCGCCGCGACGGCTCGGAGTACGCCATGACATGGGACGGCTACGGCAACCTGACTTCCAGGGAGCTCGTCGGCCCGGGGCTGGAAAGCAGGTACACCTACAAGCCGCTCGTCGGCTGCACGTCAATCACCTACCCGAGCGGACGCAGGAAATACTTCTCCTACGACAACGGTCGCCTGTCGCAGGTGCGCAACACCGCCAACGAGCCTGTCGCGTCCTACGGGTACACAATGGCCAACCCCGGCCTCAACTGGGGCGCGCAGGGCGAGAACGCCGTGACCACCACCGTCTACACTGCCTCGGGGCAGGCCGTCAGCAGGGCTGTCTACGACGGCTTCGGCATGAAGACGGCCGACATAGTCACGCTTGACGGGGCTGACGTGGTGACGGCCACCGACTACGATGCCCTCGACCGCGCCGTAAAGCTCTGGCAACCACTCCCGTCGGGTCAGACCGCACAAAGCTATTACGGCGACGCGGAGGCTTTTACGTTGAACGCCTACGACACCGACGGCTCGGAGCGGGTGGTGGCATCCACAGCCCCCGGCTCCGACATGTCGGGCCACCCGGCCACCAATGAATACCTATGCAACACCCAGTCGGGCGAACTGCGCTGCCGGCACTTCGTCCTCGAGGGCGACAGGCTCACCGACCGTGGTGCCTATGCCGACGCGGCCCTCGACGTCGTCCGCGCCACCGATGCCGACGGACACCGCGTGCTCACGTTCACCGACTGGCGTGGGCGCACCGTCCTCGTCCGCAAGGTGCTGGGCGACAGCAAGTATATCGACACCCACACCCTCTACGACGCCTGGGGCGATGTGCTGCTCGTGCTGCAGCCCGAGGGCACCGCCGCCATGCAGGCCGGCGGAAGCTGGGACGTGTCCGACGGCTCGATGGACGACGTAATCGAGAAATACGCCTACGTCTACCGCTACGACGACGCCCTCCGGCCTGTCTACGCCAAGCTGCCCGGGGTCGACCCCGTGACCACGGCCTACGACCCCGACGGCCTCGCGGCCTACACCGTCGACGGCAACCTCCGCGCCAAAGGCAGGGCGCGCTTCACCCTCTACGACTCCGCCTCGCGCCCCGTCGTCACAGGCATCTGCGACGAGCCGACAGGCGAGGTGCCGCGCATGAGGGCCTCGTTCAGTTCGTCTGACCCCGGGCTCGACTCGACCTACTACTCCACCGTGGTGCCCCTGACGGGCGCGGAGGTCTACACCGCTACTTATTACGACGGCTACGGCTTCGTGTCGCTCCCCCCGTTCGCCGCCATACCGGCAGTACAAATGCCGACCGCCACCGCCGCAGCCGGACTCGTGACGGCCACCCTCGACAGGGTCATGGACGGCGGGACCGACCCGAGGCGGTCGAAGTATGTTGCCACCGTCAACACCTACGATGCAGAGGAAAGACCGATAAAGACCGTCACGGCATACCACGACACCGGCATCTGCGCAGTCTCCGAGAACAGCTACAATATCGACGGCACCGTGAGCACCTGCACGAACACCCTTCTCCACCCCTACGACGGCCACAACGACAGCCACGTCTACAGCTACGACGCGGCAGGGCGCCTGCTCAAGGAGACCGTCAGCTACGACGGCGGCGAGCCCGTGACCGTGCAGCAGCTGTCGTACAACGCCGTCGGCCAACTCGCCGCCAACGACCTCGGCGCCTTCACCGAGGCATACACCTACAACGTGCGCGGAGCGATGACCGGGCGCAAGTCAGACGTCTTCGTGCAGAACATACTGTTCACCGGCAAATTCAACGGCTCTATTGCCTCTATCAACGACAATCTCGCCGACGGCCTTTCAATGACCAGCTGGTACACCTACGACAAGGCCGGGCGGCTGACCAAGGCCAACATGAAGGTCGGCGGCACGCCGCGCTGCGTAGACTACACCTACGACCTCAACGGCAACATTACGAGCCTTGTCCGCGACGGCGACGACGGCATCGACCCCATCGCGTGGATTGACAACCTCACCTATACCTACGACGGCAACAAGGTGCGCAAAATCACCGACACCAACGGCGACGTAATCTCCGAGCGCACCATGGACTTCCCCGACAAGGCAGACCTCGACGTGGAGTACGGCTACGACCGCAACGGCAACATGACCTGGGATGCGAACCGTGGCGTTCACATGCAATGGGATGCCAACAACCGGCTCGACTGCGCCTATTACAACCCCGGCGTCCTGTCGTTCACGAGGTCGGCCACGGGGCGGAGGCTGAGCCGGTCGTACAGCCCGAACCAGTCGGTGGCACTCGTTGGCGGCACTATCAAGAAGGGCCGCAGCTACGCAGACTTCCCGTCATTCGGCGGATTCGACAGGCCGGGCCAAACCGGGTTCCCGATAATTGACACCTACGATACCTACGGTGCCTACGAATACGAGAACGGGAAGTTCTCGCGCCTCAACACGGCCACGGGCTACCGCGACAGCCTCGGAGTGCACGTCTACGTGCGCGACTGGCAGGGCAACATCCGCGCCGTGGTGCGCAAGGGTGCCGACGGCAAGGCCGTCCTCGAACAGGCGACCTACTACTACCCTTACGGCATGCCCATGGCCGAGTCGACCAACCCGACCATAAATAAATACAAATACACCGGCAAGGAACTCCTCACCGACCACGGCGTCAATATCCTGGACTACGGCCCCCGCCCCTACGACCCGACAACGGGCATATGGTGGAGCGTCGACGCCATGTCGCACAAGACTCCAGACTATTCTCACTATGTATTTTGCAATGCCGACCCGATAAACCATATCGACCCCAGTGGTAAAATCGTTGAAACTATCTGGGATATTGCAAACGTAATATACGATGTCGGAGCTGCGATATATTGTCACATCGAGGGCGACCATGAGACTGCTCAGACTCATTGGGTTGACGCAGTTGTGGATACAGGGTCTGCACTAATCCCCGGAGTCCCGGCAGGAGCATCAAAAGCCGCAAGGATGTCAGCCGAAGTTGTCGAAAGCTCGGTAAAGGCTGCAAACAGGGCAGAAATCGCAACCGAGGTATCAGTAAGAGCTGTAAATAAGGTAGAAGATGCAGCAACTGCAACTAAAGCCGTTCATGGTAATTCAAAGGCCAGCACCAAAGCTCAGCATGTTTATATAATTCGTGATAAAAAAACAGGCGAAGTCGTAAAGGTTGGCATTAGCGGAGGTCCAAAGACCCACAACGGCACAAGGTCAAGCCGCGCAACCAGCCAGGTGAACAAATGGAACAAAGAAGCTGGATATGAGAGATACGAGGCAGAAATTATTGAAGACATCCCTGCCGGTCCAAATGCGAGAGATAACGCATTAACAAAGGAAAAGGACTATGCAAAAAGTTTTATTGACCAAGGTCAACTTAATAATCTTGAAAAACATCAAAGACCCAGACCATGAAACTTAAATCTATAAACATGTTCATGAAGCATGGTGTTAAGGATGGTGCATATCGAGCTCGCTTTAGATACCGAACCTACATTATAGGTTTTTATCTATCGATGCAATTGCATAAACTTAACTTTGAAACTGATGAAACGTTTGATGCATTGGCAATTGAGGTCGGGTCTGATACAGAATCAGTAGGCTATGACTATAGCCCGGTTGATAAACTAACATTTGTGATAAACCTACCATTCGATTTCAATCGTTATGAGACAGTCGATTGCACTCAAAGAAGCCGTTACTATATAGAATTATTACAAAAAGGTTTACTGATAGCTCGAAGATATAAGGATATTCCCTATGACGAAATTATGAGCTATGCAAAAGAGTTGGAAGAAATGGACTTTGTCTATTGCTGGCCATTCAAGAATGTGCTGCTTCGGGAGTATGGTGTTAAAGTTAAGTTTACCAATGTGCTGAGCTTGTACGATTATGTACTCTATTTCCAAGCATATGAGAAGAAAATCCCTATTCCTCTATGCGAAGGAAGGGTGGCTCGAACGAAACCGAGTAATTTAGATATTTCGTACATATCAAAAAAGATAGAAGTAGAAGATAACCATATAATTATAAAAGATGAATTTGGACATAGACTTTTAACAATTGACATCAAGAGCCTTCTAAAAGGAAAACTTAACATAGAATACGCAGAATGCCCACGCCCTGAAGACAAAAGTTTTTGCGAAGTTTTCTATAGACTGCAAAAAAATGTTAGATATGACGAATACGATTTAAAGTAGATAACAGTAAGATGCTTATTGTAAGTGATATTTACAACGTCGTCGACTCCTCAACCCATGGATGTTAAGGAGTTGAATACTGGCTCGATGGACGACGTCATGGAGAAGTACGCCTACGTCTACCTCTACGACTCCGCCTCGCGCCCCGTGGTGACAGGCATCTGCGACGAGCCGTCGGGCGATGTCCCGCGCATGAGGGCCTCGTTCAGTTCGTCTGACCCCGGGCTCGACTCGACCTACTACTCCACCGGGGTGCCGCTGTCTGGTGCCGAGGTATACACCGCTACTTATTACGACGGCTACGGCTTCGTGTCGCTCCCCCCGTTCGCCGCCATACCGGCAGTACAAATGCCGACCGCCACCGCCGCAGCCGGACTCGTGACGGCCACGCTCGACCGGGTCCTTGAAGGAACCCTCGACCCGAGGCGGGCCAAATATGTTGCCACCGTCAACACCTACGATGCAGAGGAAAGACCGATAAAGACCGTCACGGCATACCACGACACCGGCATTTGCGCAGTCTCCGAGAACAGCTACAATATCGACGGCACCGTGAGCACCTGCACGAACACCCTTCTCCACCCCTACGACGGCCACAACGACAGCCACGTCTACAGCTACGACGCGGCAGGGCGCCTGCTCAAGGAGACCGTCAGCTACGACGGCGGCGAGCCCGTGACCGTCCAACAGCTAAATTACAACGCAATAGGGCAGCTCTCCGCCAACGACCTCGGCGCCTTCACCGAGGTATACACCTACGACGTGCGCGGCGCAATGACAAAGCGCAAGTCCGACGTCTTCGAGCAGAACATACTGTTCACCGGCAAATTCAACGGCTCTATTGCCTCTGTCAACGACAAGCTCTCCGACGGCCTTTCAATGACCAGCTGGTACACCTACGACAAGGCCGGGCGGCTGACACAGGCCAACATGAAGGTCGGCGGCACGCCTCGCTGCGTAGACTACACCTACGACCTCAACGGCAACATAACGAGCCTCGTGCGCGACGGCGACGACGGCATCGACCCCATAGCGTGGATTGACAACCTCACCTATACCTACGACGGAAACAAGGTCCGCAAAATCACCGACACCAACGGCGACGTAATCTCCGAGCGCACCATGGACTTCCCCGACCTTGCCGACCTCGACGTGGAATACGCCTACGACCGCAACGGCAACATGACCTGGGATGCCAACCGTGGGGTTCACATGCAATGGGATGCCAACAACCGGCTGTCTTGCGCCTATTACAACCCCGGCGTCCTGTCGTTCACGAGGTCGGCAACGGGTCGGCGGCTGAGCCGGTCGTACAGCCCGAACCAGTCGGTGTTTCTCGATGGCGGCACGATTAAGAAGAGCCGCAGCCTCGGTGACTTCCCCTCGTTCGGCGGCTTCGACAGGCCTGGGCAGGGTGGCTTTCCGATAATCGACACCTACGATACCTACGGTGCCTACGAATACGAGAACGGGAAGTTCTCGCGCCTCAACACGGCCACGGGCTACCGCGACAGCGTGGGGGTGCACGTCTACGTGCGCGACTGGCAGGGCAACATCCGCGCCGTCGTGCGCAAGGGAGCCGACGGCAAGGCCGTCCTCGAACAGGCCACCTACTACTACCCCTACGGCATGCCCATGGCCGAGTCCACCAACCCCACCGCCAACCGCTACAAATACACCGGCAAGGAACTCCTCACCGACCACGGAGTCAACATCCTCGACTACGGCCCCCGCCCCTACGACCCAACAACGGGCATTTGGTGGAGCGTCGACGAACACTCCGCCGACTACGCCCCAATGTCCCACTACTCCATGTGCGCCGGCGACCCAATAAATCACATTGACCCGAATGGGAAAGATGTTTATATACTATCATCTACAGGCCACTTTGATTTAAAGATGAAAACACCGTATAATTATGATTTAATCAAAGTTGAGAATTCACAAAAGACTATCACGCTTAGCAAAGACTTCATGGACAGTAAAAAAACGCAAACAGGCGTCTCAGGTGGGCTGGATGTGAGCGTAGACTTTCATTATACTAATTCCCCCAATGAAGATTATTTTAGATTCTTTGCTGGGAATACCGATGTTGAATGGTCAAGAATAGAGTTTTCAGATGGTTCCTCGGTTATAGGTACTGCTCATGAACATAGCAGTGAAGGAACCCCCGGAGTTGTATTACACGTATTTAAAGACATATTAAATACGATTACAAAATTTGACCATACACATACAAGCGGAAATGTGCAGCCATCACAATCTGATGTAGATATGGCAAAAGAATATGAAAAATATACGCCGAATATAATTTGTCGAATACTTTGGAATTATAATTTCAACAAGAATACCATATATGACGGTACTACGAAAGTTAATCAAAGTCAAGAGTTAGAAGAAGTAGTAGTACTGGGTGAAAATAAAAAACGATGAGAAAAATTTTTGCATTTATAGTCATTATCTTTACAGCTACGGCTGTATTTAGCTATGCATGCCCACATCTGGATGTGCACACTAATCCGAGCGACGAGATTATATATTTTTATCGTTTGGGTAGGCTAAACGACTCAAGAGACAGTCTGGAAATATATTACGACATTTCTGAAGACACTATTGACACGATATTCCGATTGCCCATTTATAAGTTTACAAAAGATTGGGGCTATTCGCTTTATCAGCGATTATTTGACAGTATGCTTTTATATGACTCCCACTCCTCAATGACGTTGCGCAAAGAAGGCAACAGCGTGTTCCTCGGTGTGGAATTTGGCAATGATACTACATATCAAAGCTTTAAAGGTGTTTATCTGACTGATGTGATGAACAAACCTATGATTATACGAGAAGTTGAAGATTCCCTGCTGACAAAATTGGGACTTGAAATAAGTAATGATTCCATAGTGGCGAATGTGCATTGTGGCAGATACCTTTTTTGGGAAGATGAAGACCCGGAATTATACGTATATTTAAGATTTGGTAATCAAAACAGTTGTAATCTAAACGGCCCATATAATCGAGGGTGGCATGTATTGTTTGAAGAACAAGATACCACACTGCGTAAACATTTCAAATGGATACTTGAATATCGAAAATAGATAGCGAACAGCCATGTAAATTAAAGGAGGGAGACCATTTCTAAACATTTCACAGGTTTCTTAAATACGATGATGATTATTTTGAGTGATAAGAATTAGGCAAACCATAAGCTTTGTACCGAGGGGGATTCCCGACGCCGACGGCCACCGCGTGCTCACGTTCACCGACTGGAGGGGGCGCACCGTGCTCGTCCGCAAGGTGCTGGGCGACAGCAAGTATATCGACACCCACACCCTCTACGACGCCTGGGGCGACGTGCTGTTAGTGCTGCAGCCCGAGGGCGTCGCCGCCATGCAGGCGGCCGGAAGCTGGGACGTGTCCGACGGCTCGATGGACGACGTAATCGAGAAGTACGCCTACGTCTACCGCTACGACGACGCCCTGCGCCCCGTCTACGTCAAGCTGCCCGGCGTCGACCCCGTGACCACGGCCTACGACCCCGACGGCCTCGCGGCGTACACCGTCGACGGCAACCTCCGCGCCAAAGGCAGGGCGCGCTTCACCCTCTACGACTCCGCCTCGCGACCCGTGGTGACCGGCATCTGCAAAGAGCCGACCGGCGAGGTGCCGCGCATGAGGGCCTCGTTCGGCTCGTCGGACCCCGGGCTCGACTCGACCTACTACTCCACCGGGGTGCCGCTGTCTGGTGCCGAGGTCTACACCGCTACTTATTACGACGGCTACGGCTTCGTGTCGCTCCCCCCGTTCGCTGCCATACCGGCAGTACAACTGCCGACCGTCACCGCCGCAGCCGGACTCGTGACGGCCACGCTCGACAGGGTTCTTGACGGGACCCTCGACCCAGGGAGGGCCAAATATGTTGCCACCGTCAACACCTACGATGCAGAGGCAAGGCCGATAAAGACCGTCACGGCATACCACGACACCGGCATCTGCGCAGTCTCCGAGAACAGCTACAATATCGACGGCACCGTGAGCACCTGCACGATCACCCTTCTCCACCCCTACGACGGCCACAACGACAGCCACACCTACGCCTACGACTCCGCAGGGCGTCTTGTTGGAGAGACCGTCAGCTACGACGGCGGCGACCCCGTGGCCGTGCAGCAGCTCTCGTACAACGCTGTCGGGCAGCTCGCCTCCAACGACCTCGGCGCCTTCAGCGAGGCATACACCTACAACGTGCGCGGCGCGATGACCAAACGCAAGTCCGACGTCTTCGAGCAGACAATATCGTTCTCCAACCACTTCGACAGGCTCTACAACGGCTCAATCGGCATGATTACCGACAAGCTGACCGGCGGCAAGTCGACCACGAGCGGCTACTCCTACGACAACGCCGGGCGTCTGACCTCGGCGATGATATTCCTCGACGGCAAAATGCGCCCCACGGGCTACACCTACGACCTCAACGGCAACATCACGACCCTGCAGCGCCGGGGCTACAACCCGACCTACGTCGCCGAGCTGATAGACGACCTGGCCTACCATTACGACGGCAACCAGGTCAGGAAGATTACCGAGAAGGCACCCGTGGTCATCTCGGAGAAGACGATGAACTTCATCGACGGTGCCGACGAGGACGTGGAATACACCTACGACCGCAACGGCAACATGACCTCCGATGCCAACAGGGGCATCGCCATGTTCTGGGACTATAACAACAGGCTCGAGAAGGTCAACTTCGGTTTCGACAAATACCTCTCCTTCACGCGGTCGGCCACCGGGCGTAAGCTGTCGATGACGAACCGCACCCCCGCCCAGAGGCCGTCCATCGGGCTCGGTCGACCTTGGATAGCCACGACCACTGTAAGGCACTACTACGGTGCCTACGAATACGCGGGCGGCAGGTTCAGCCGTCTCAACACCACGACCGGCTACCGTGACAGCGTGGGCACGCACGTCTACGTGCGCGACTGGCAGGACAACATCCGCGCGGTTGTCCGCAAGGGCGCCGACGGCAAGACAATCCTCGAACAGGCGACCTACTACTACCCCTACGGCATGCCCATGGCCGAGTCGACCAACCCCACGGCCAACCGCTACAAATACATCGGCAAGGAACTATTGACCGACCACGGCGTCAACATCCTCGACTACGGCCCCCGCCCCTACGACCCGACAACGGGCATATGGTGGAGCGTCGACGCCCTGTCGCACAAGACTCCAGACTATTCTCATTATGTATTTTGCAATGCAGACCCGATAAACCATATCGACCCCACTGGCTATGCCGCCGTGTATAACCGTCTTGGCCTATATTTAGGATGTTCTTCCGAAGGATTTGAAGGCGACATATTTATATATAGCGGCAGCGAAGAGATGAATTTCAGCGATTATACCCAAGACGATTTAAAAAAAATGTGTGATGAAAATCAAAATGGTTTGAGTTATCTTGATGATGAACGAGGACAAGGAACATTGTCAAATGAGGCATATTCAAGCATATGGACCCATATATTTAATTATTTCGAAGGAACGACAACGAATGGGGTAACATTTAACCCTTCATCATTGCCAGATAATCACATTTATTTTCAACACTATGGTAATGATAATTTCCATGGAGCATGGGGCACATGCACCACTGAAAATAATATATTTAAGAAGTTTATTGGTTCAAATGCATATAGCTATGAGTCTACGATTGAGAACATTGCATCAAGCCTGATAGCCCATGAATGGTTGTCGCACTATGTAAATGATTATGGAGATAACAATAATAATCATAGCCTTGCATATAAAAATACGATGCAATCAATCTTTTGGGAGAAAACGACTGATGAATATAAAAAATTTACAAGGATAACATACTTTACATATTTATTGAAAGAATACATTAGGACAAATAATTATATTTTCTTAAGATGACTCATTATTATATATTGTTTATAACAATGTTTGTGTCCTTATCATTATTTGCTAATAACAATGATGATTATGAGGGCTTTGAGGACTTGGCAGACCCCTCGGAATATGTCTATGGCGACTGCATATGGTGTCCCTCGGAAGAATTTGGTTGTATGATGGATTCGACTTGTCGCGTTGAAATCTCTGAAATAGAAATTGCCTCAACTACAACCCGGGTGGTTGTAACTAATGAGCAATCATATATCTACAATTATGAGGTACGATTCCCTTTTTCTGGAAATCTGCTTGGTAAATACATGGCAGAGATTGTCTACTCTAAAAACAAGCCATTTCTCACCGGTACGAAAAAACTTGAAATGTATGTGATTGGAGATTATTTCATGAACAAAATCCAAATTTACAGGGGTCAACGACTATGTAGGAATTATGAGTATGGTTATCCATACGACAAAGCCAAGGGGATAGAATATGTTTATTCTGATGATTACTCAAATTTTTGGGGCATCGTCAGCCGTCTCGGTTTCATAAACAAAATGATTTCGAAATATGTAGGGTTGGAGGGAATCTACGACGGCACCTATCTGCAGGGGAGTTTTACCGCGCACCAAATCGACAGTGTTTCTGTGACATATCGCGAAAGGAAAAAGAACGTGCCGTTTCGGTTTCATTTCACTACTTCTGGAGGACAAATGGAATGTGACTCCCTCCCGGGTAACATTGTGCACATCGGCAACTATATGGGTGTAATAGCCATAAAGGGACTATGCAACTATCCGCCCGGGTTCGTCAAAGTGGAAAGGGTTGTGCCGGGTAAAAATAGCCCAATCGGCGACGACATTGAAATCATAGATTTCAAGATGTATTCACAAGGGAAAATATTAAAGCAAGATACCTTGACGAGTTGGCCCCATATAGGAGACAGGTACATAAGGTATAGCGAAATGTATTATGATTTCCTGAAGCTGATAAGGAACTACGTGTTTTTATACCGCGAAACAGCGAACGAAAAGAGAGATTACGAAGAACATCATAAGTTTATAGAAGATTAGTCCTTGTCACCGCAAAGTTTTAAATGATAACTGCCAGTTCATATAACATTCGTTCTCCAAAGGGCTACCGTGACAGCGTGGGCACGCACGTCTACGTTCGCGACTGGCAGGGCAACATCCGCGCAGTGGTGTGCCGCAACGCCCAGGGCGTTGTAGAGCTCGAACAGGCCACCTACTACTACCCCTACGGCATGCCCATGGCCGAGTCGACCAACCCCACGGCCAACCGCTGCAAATACACCGGCAAGGAACTCCTCACCGACCACGGCGTCAACATCCTCGACTACGGCCCCCGCCCCTACGACCCGACAACGGGTATATGGCTTTCTGTAGATAAAAAATCAAGAAATCTCACGTCGTATTCCCATTATGTTTTTTGTAACGGAGACCCTATAAACTATAAAGACCCCAATGGAGAATGGTCAATAAAAGTATCAGCATCAGAAGATAGGGGTGTACATCCTTATGCAACTTTTAATGTTCTTAACATAAAAGGTCAAATTATTTATCGTACCATCGTAAAAGTTCAAGGTTTACATCGTGACCGCACTAGCATAGACGGAGATACACCGTGTGGTCAATACGATATAGTTGGATGGGAAAAAACTGGGGTGGGTAATCATGATATACTACGTTATGGTCCAAACCATCTTTTGCGTTTGAATTTCATAAGTGGAGAGGGAGCTGATAAAAGAACAGGTATACTTGCACATGGAGGTCGTGCGCAATTCCCTGAATTGTGGAATACACTTGGATGTATTCGAATAGCCGATGAAGATATCAAGGAACTAAAAGCAATAACGGATTATTTAGAACAAAATGATGAAAGTGAAAAGCCTGAAACCTTGGAAGTAAGCAATAGTCTGGGAATTCCGGTAACATTTCAAGATAGAGAAGATTATCAAATTCTTTACTATTTTGAACTGCCCGAGTTAATAGTAACCCCAAATGAAGATGAATCAACTCAAACTGAAACCAAATGAAGACACTTGTATATTTTATTGCCATTCTTTGTCTATTGTTATTAGGCTGCAAAAATGTTGGGTCAAAAAGCAATTTATCGCCTTCTCAAATTGATACTGTGGCTATAAGTGATACCGTGGCGATTAGTGAACCATTGCAAGTAGTATCCGTTAGCAGCCGTACATCATACGGTGATACGAGTAATATACGGAGGGCTGTCATGGTATGGAAACATTTTTATAACTATTTAGACACTGCTTCGAAGGCACTGTCAAACGCATCATTAAAAATGGACGGAAGGCTTTCTCGTGACTTACACGATTTATTTGTCACTGTTAGTAATTTTGAAGATTCAATTATGGATGGAAATATATACTCTATGATGAAATCCGATACTTTAGATATTGAGCAATACCAATTCATAATTGGCTTCTACTTATATAAGCCGGGGCATCAATTTGCTAATCAGAATTTAGGAAGCTCTTTAGAAAACCATTTTTCTAAAAACCCAGGAGATTTCGACAAATTAGTCAAATTTATAAAAGATGATTTTCAATCAGAGTATTCAACACTTATGTATAATATATCAGAAAGTATCTTTATAGGTTGGACTGAAAATGAATTTGATAACTTGCTTGCAAAAGGTATCGACTTAGAAGATTTCCAATCGGAAAAAGACAATCTTTACACTCTCTTCAAAATCAACCATGCTTTTATAACTGACGAGCTTGAAGCTGCCGGCATAGACATTCTCGATAAGTATTGAAATGGGAACTTTGCATAAGTTCTATGAACATATAAATTTTTGGAACGACCTCGGCGCGTTCACCGAGGCATACATCTACAACGTGCGCGGAGCTGTGACCGGGCGCAAGTCCGACGTGTTCGAGCAGACAATCTCGTTCTCTAACCACTTCGGCTCTACATGTCCTTTTGCATTTATTCTCCTGGTCATTAAATTTCCATTTATATATCGGCTCTATATTCCGATTATAATTATTAACTTTGCAGTGCCTATAAAGGCTGTATTTTTATTAACCACCAATAACATTCATCATGAACAAGATTTATTATGCCTTGCTCGTCTGCCTGCTGTGTGTTGTCGCCGGTTGTTCGGGAGACCACGGTGCCTTGCGCAGCCCTATCACAACAGAAGTACCGCCCCGTCCTGCCGGCCAGGAAGACATGGTGGCTTATGCCGCCGAACCTCTCGACACGGTGCGCGTGGGCTTTATCGGCCTGGGTATGCGCGGTCCGGGTGCCGTGAACCGTTTCGCACACATACCCGGCACCAAGGTCGTGGCCCTGTGCGACATCGATACTGCCAACATGGGGCGCATACAGGCCGACCTCGAGGCCGCAGGCCGACCCAGGGCCGACGTATATGCCGGCAACGACTCTATCTGGCGCCAGCTTGTAGACCGCGATGATATCGACCTGGTCTACATCGCCACCGACTGGAAGACCCATGCCCCCATGGCCCTCTATGCCATGGAGCATGGCAAGCATGTGGCTATCGAGGTGCCGGCAGCAATGACCCTCGACGAAATTTGGGACCTCATCAATACCTCCGAGCGCACGCGCCGCCACTGCATGATGCTCGAAAACTGCGTGTATGACTTCTTCGAGATGAATACCCTCAATATGGCGCAGCAGGGCCTCTTTGGCGAAATCCTGCACACCGAGGGTGCATATATACACGACCTGTCGCAATTTTGGAAAGAGTATTGGAACAACTGGCGCCTCGACTATAACCAGGGGCACCGTGGCGACGTGTATGCCACGCACGGCCTTGGCCCGGCATGTCAGCTTCTCGACATACACCGTGGCGACCGCATGACCACGCTCGTGGCCATGGACACCAAGGCCGTTACCGGCCCGAAGCTCGTAGAGGAGCAGACCGGTGCGCCGTGCGACTCGTTCTTGAACGCCGACCACACCATGACCATGATACGCACGGCCAAGGGCAAGACAATACATATACAGCACGACGTGATGAACCCGCGCCCCTATAACCGCATGTACCAGTTGACCGGCACCAAGGGCTTTGCCAACAAATATCCTGTAGAGGGCTACGCGCTCCAGGCCGAGGCCCTCGCTAACGACTCGGTGCTCGACCATGAAGACCTTACGGCGCACCAGTTCCTGACCGACGAGCAGCGGGCGGCCCTCGTTGAAAAATATACTCACCCGATTATTCGCGAGGTGGGCGAGGTAGCGCGCCAGGTGGGCGGTCACGGCGGCATGGACTATATCATGGACTACCGCCTGGTCTACTGCCTGCGCAACGGGCTGCCGCTCGACATGGATGTCTACGACCTGGCCGAATGGAGTGCGATGGGTCCACTGACGCAGTTGTCGCTCGAAAACGGCTCGGCCCCGGTCGAAGTCCCCGACTTCACTCGCGGCGCATGGCAGAAAGTAAACGGCTACCGCCACGCATATAAGTAATTTAAGTTTCGCAAGTCTATGACTTGCTCACTGTTAACAGTTTATCGATTAGCCTTAGTTCGCTAATCGTTATCAATGAAAAGTCGTCGGAGACGACGCTTTTGTCGTTAACCTCGCCATCATTGGTGGGGACTCTGAGACACCTACGATAAAATGACCTCGGAGAGGTTGCAAACGGCATGTTTTCAATTCCTTTGCGTCCTCTCCGAGGACTTTCTTTATATTGCTTTCCTTTTTACACCACCAATAATCTTGGGGCTAACAACAAGAGCGTCCTCTCTTCGAGGACTCCATCCTATATCTATTATCTATCTTATTTGATACCTCCTCTTTCAATTTTTTTTTATTATTCGGTGAATTGTTTTTAACTTTGCACATTGCACTGAATAAAATTGTAATGACAGAAAAGAAAGGAACAGGCTCTATTGTCGGCAATATATTGAAATTTGTCATCCCCCTGGTCATCAGCGTGGGGTTGTGCTACCTATTGTTTACCGGCATCGATTTCGACGAGATGGTTTCGATTATCCGTGGGCAGTGTGATTTCCGGTGGATAGCTTTAGGCTTTGTTTTCTCTATATCGGCGCAGGTGTGCCGCGCTTATCGCTGGGGTATACAGTTGCATGCCTTGGGCATCGTGCCGCCGGCCGCAGTGCTGATTTATAGCATCTTTGGCACATACGCCGTCAACCTTGTTTTCCCACGCCTCGGCGAGGTGTGGCGTAGCGGCTATATAGCGCAGCGACAGCGGGCACCGTTTACTACAGTTTTCGGGTCGATGGTGGCCGACAGGCTTTCCGACACCCTTGCCGTGTTGCTTATAACCCTCCTCGCGTTCGCCATAGCCTCGAAAGCCATACTCGGTTTCCTCGAAGAAAACGGCGAGAGCTATGCCGCCATCGGGCGGCTGTTGTCGTCGCCCTGGCTCTGGGGTGCTGCCGTGCTATGCGTCGCAGCCCTTGTGGTATTGATGAGGCTCCATACCCGCAACCGCCTGTTGCTCAAAATCCAGAAGGCCTTGCTCGAACTGTGGCAGGGCTTCGTGGTCATACTGCGTATGCCCGGCCAGGGCCGCTGGCTGCTGTTGACTGCCGGTATATGGGCAAGCTATTTCATGCAGACCTATGTGTGCTTCTACGCCTTCCCGTTCACCGAGGCACTTTTAGATGCCCACGGCACGCAGGTGGCGCTGGTAACCTTTGTGCTTGGCAGTATCTCGATGGGTGTGCCCTCTAACGGCGGCATAGGCCCGTGGCAGTGGGCCGTTATGTTTGCCCTCGGTATCTACGGCCTGCCTATGGCGCAGGCCGGTGCTTGGGCCAACCTTGTGTTGGGCACCACTACCTTGCTCACTATCGTGCTGGGCATATTTACATTTGTAGCAATCGCTCTCGATAAGAAAAAATCAAAATACAATGTCTAAAGTTATTATCATCGGCGTCGGAGGTGTGGGCTCTGTTGTGGCTCACAAGTGCGCCCAACATCCTGAAGTATTTACCGACATCGTCCTTGCCTCGCGCACGCAGGCCAAATGCGACGCCCTGGCAAAGGCTATCGGCGCCCCCAACATCGTCACCGACCGTGTCGATGCCGACAGCGTCGACGAGCTGGTGGCCCTCTTCGAGCGTCACCGCCCCGACATGGTTATCAACGTGGCCCTGCCTTATCAGGACCTCGCCATCATGGAGGCATGTCTGCGCACCGGCGTCAACTATCTCGACACCGCCAACTACGAGCCCAAAGACGAGGCTCACTTCGAGTATTCGTGGCAGTGGGCCTTCCGCGAACGTTTCGAGAAGGCCGGCCTCACCGCTATCCTCGGCTGCGGTTTCGACCCGGGCGTGTCGGGCGTATTTACGGCATACGCCGCCAAGCACTGGTTCTCGGAGATGGAATATCTCGACATCGTAGACTGCAACGCCGGCAACCACGGCAAGGCTTTCGCCACCAACTTCAACCCCGAAATCAACATACGCGAGATTACCCAGAACGGCCGCTACTACCAGGACGGCAAATGGGTCGTGACCAAGCCCCTTGAAATCCACAAGTCGCTCACCTATCCCAACATCGGCCCGCGTGACTCGTATCTGCTCTACCATGAGGAGCTCGAGTCGTTGGTGCTCAACTACCCTACCATCAAGCGCGCCCGTTTCTGGATGACCTTCGGCCAGGAATATCTCACACACCTGCGCGTAATCCAGGATATCGGCATGGCCCGGATTGACGAAATCGACTACAACGGCACCAAAATCGTGCCCCTGCAGTTCCTCAAGGCCGTGCTGCCCAATCCGCAGGAACTCGGCGAGAACTATCACGGCGAGACCTCGATTGGCTGCCGCATATCGGGCAAGGACAAAGAGGGCAAGCCCATGACCTACTATATCTACAACAACTGCTCGCACGAGGCCGCCTACCGCGAGACCGGTATGCAGGCTGTGAGCTACACCACCGGCGTGCCGGCGATGTGCGGCGCGATGATGTTCCTCACCGGCAAGTGGAACAAGCCTGGCGTGCACAACGTAGAGGAGTTCGACCCCGCCCCCTTCCTCGAGGCAATCGCCGCCAACGGCCTCCCCTGGCACGAAATAATCAACGAAGACCTCGAAGTGTAGTCTTTTTTGAAGGTTAAACGAATTTGATATTGATGCCGGTAGGTTTGTGTGGCCCACCGGCATCATTTGTTCGTTAAGTCATAATTTGTGGCTTTTAGCTCTTTCCCGATTTGTATTGTAAACTAAAAAATCGTATTTTTGTCAAAAATACGATTGCGCTTTATGAATATCATACATCTGGTGTCGAACAAGGTATGGGGCGGCGGTGAGCAGTATGTGCTCGACCTCTGCCGGCGGCTCGATGCCGACGGGCACAGCGTTGCCGTCATCACTCGCGGCATCGAGGCTGTCGACGCCCCGTTCGGCAAGGCCGGTTTTACTCCGGGGCATCTGCCCCTCGGCGGCGTGTTCGACTTCATCTCGTCGTCGCGCCTGAGCCGCGTGCTCGACAATATGTCGGAGCCGGTGGTGGTGCACGTGCATAATTTCAAAGATGCCCGTACTGCCGTGAGGGCGCGCCAGATGATGCGCAAGCCCGGGGCCGTCCGTGTGGTGGTGACGCGCCACCTTGTCAAGCCCGGCAAGACCGACCGCGCCTCGGCTTCACTCTACGGGGCCATCGATGCCATAGCCTTCGTGTCGCAAACGGCCCTCGATGCTTTCCTTTCGTCAAATCCTAAAGTAGACCGCGATAAGCTGTCGGTTATACATAACGCCGTAGTCGATTGTGGCGAGGTCGTTGCCGCCGACAAGCAGCCCGGCGAACTCAGGATTGTATATGCTGGCCGGCTTGCGGCTGAAAAAGGCATAGAAAAACTTATCGAGGCCCTGCCATTGTTTCCTCAAAATGCCGTATTGCACGTTGCCGGCTCGGGCAAGGCCAACTACGAGGTCGCCTTACGTCGTTATGCCTCGTCGGTAGGCGTCGGCGACCGCATCGTGTGGCACGGCCATTTGTCGAACCTCGCGCCCCTTATGGCTTCGGCTGATATAGGAGTGCTGCCGACGCTTGCCATAGAGGCTTTCGGCCTCGTAGTGCTCGAATTTATGCGCCACGGGGTGCCTGTAATAGCCACGAACCAGGGCGGCCCTCGCGAAATCATCACTGACGGCGTTGACGGCATACTCGTACCCCCCGGCGATGCCACGGCCATTGCCGATGCCGTGGGTCGACTCGCCGCTGATAAAGATTTGGCCTCTCGGATGGCCGGGGCCGCAAAGGCAAAGGTCGAGGCCGATTTTAAATATGAACAGTTCTACAACAAAATATTGAGGCTATATGATTGTCACTAACACAGATTTCGCATGCGACCGGCTGCTCGAATCATTGTCGGCCAATGGGTTGCCGGCCGATGCCAGGGTGATATATCGCGGCCGCAACACCGTGGCCGAGGTCTCGGGCCTGTGCGTCAAGGCTTTTGCCGTGCCGGGAGCCATCAAGGGCCTTATTTACGGCACCATGCGCAAGCCTAAGGCCCAACGCGCCTACGACAATGCCCTAAGGCTCAAAACTTTGGGTATAGATACCCCGCGCCCTGCCGGTTATGTGGTAAACACTGCCGGGCCGCTGCTGCGCGAGTCGTATTACGTTTGTGCCATGCTCGGCGGCTATAGCGAACTGCGAGGCATCGAGAAACGCAACGATTTCGACGCCCTCGCCACCGCCTTGGCCGGGTTTATGCTAAGTCTGCACCGCAAGGGCGTGTTTTTCAAGGACTTTACACAGGGTAACGTGCTCTTTAAAAAGGAGGGTGGCAAGTATCATTTCGCCCTGGTCGATATAAACCGTATGGAGTTCGATGTATCTGACCGCCAACGGCTCTATTCCAACTTCGGTTCGACCCTCGACACCGAGGCCGGGCAGCGGGTGCTGGTACGGCGTTATGCCGAAGCCGTCGGAGACCCGTCGCTGGCCGACGAACTGATGGATATCTATCGCCGGCGTCAGGTGCAGATAGTGCGCAAACGACGCATTAAAGAACGATTAAGAGGCAAGAAATGAAACCTAAAATTACTGCCGTAGTGCATACATACAACGCCGAGCGGCATCTCGACGCCGTGCTGAAGTCTCTCGCTGTTTTCGACGAAATCGTGATTGTCGACATGGAGAGTACCGACAGCACCCCCGAAATCGCCCGTCGTCAAGGGGCGCGGTTTATCGTCGTGCCAAAGAAAAACTACACCATCCCCGAGCCCTACCGCGACTTCGCCATACACCAGGCCTCGCACGAGTGGGTGCTCGTGGTCGATGCCGACGAGCTTATCCCCCCGGCCCTTGCCCGGTTCCTCTATGCCGAGATTGAGCGCGACGACAGTCCCAGGGGCTACTGCATTGCCCGTAAAAATTACTTTATGGGGCGGTGGATGCGCAGTTCTTATCCCGATTATGTGCTGCGTTTCTTTAAGAAAGAAGGCTCGTATTGGCCTCCGACAGTACACTCCAAGGTATCGCACCAAGGCCCCGTCGTCACTATCCCGGCCAAGCGTACCGACCTGGCGATGCTCCATCTGGCAAACGAAAATCCGCGCCAGATGATAGCCAAAATGAATCTTTATACCGACGACGAGATAGTGCGTCGCAGCAAGTCGTATGCCCCGTGGCGCGTCTTTGTCGACCCTCCCTTCCGCTTCTTCAAGACCTATGTGCTGAAAGGTGGCTTTCGCGACGGTATGCCCGGCTTCATCCATGCCGTTCACGACGCGATATACCGTTTCTACATTCTCGCAAAAATACAACAGCAACATGCTGACAATAAAACCAATAAAGATATCGACCGTGATGTCGAAAACTCCTCTGGACAATGAAAATTAACGTCTACTGCAAAAATATCGACCAAAAACTCGAAGTCGAGGCCGGTTGTTCGCTTGCCGATATTGCCTGTTCGCTTGGCGACAAGCTGCCTTTCAACCCCATTTGCTGCCGCGTCAACAATAAGACCGAGGCACTCGATTTCGTGCTCTACCAACCAAAGCTCATCGAGTTCCAGGACAAGACTGTCGGGTCGGGGCCGAGGGTGTATACGCGCTCCCTGTGCATGATGCTCTACCGCGCCGTTGCCGAAATTCTGCCCGGCACGCAACTGACCATCGAGCACTCGATTTCGCACGGATATTATTGCCGCTTAGGTGGATATACATCGGTGTCGCAAGAAGTCGTAGACCGCCTGTTGGCATATATGCACGCACTCGTAGACCGCGACCTGCCTTTCGAACGTCATCAGGACCTCACCGCCGATGTCTGCGCCATATTCGAGCGTCAGGGCTTAGTCTCGAAGGCGCGGCTGCTGCGCACCATCCGCGAACTTTATACAACCTACTACACCCTCGACGGCATTTCCGACAGCTATTATGGCGCCCTGGCCCCCTCGACGGCCCATATCGGCGTATTCAATCTGCTGCCTTACAAAGAGGGCTTCCTGCTGATGCCCTTCGACCCTGCCGACCCGGCGCAGCCGGCGCGCCCTATCGAACAGGAAAAGATGTATAAGGCGTTTACCGACTATCTTCAGTTCAACCACATAGTCGGTGTCAGCGACGTGGGCGAGCTCAACACCTATGTGCAGCATCACCGCGCTGCCGACCTTATCAACGTGGCCGAGGCCCTCCACGAAAAGGCCCTTGCGCGGATTAGCGACGATATCACGGCGCGTTACCGCGACGGCGGTGCTCGTATAGTCCTGATTTCTGGGCCGTCTTCGTCGGGTAAGACCACCACCACAAAGCGACTGGCCATTCAGCTTATGACCAACCTGCTCAAACCGCAGATGATATCACTCGACGACTATTTCGTAGACCGCGACCGCACGCCCCGCGACCATACCGGCGATTATGACTACGAGTCGCTCTATGCCCTCGACCTGGCTCAGTTCAATGCCGACCTCACGGCCATTCTCGCCGGCGAGGAGGTAGAGCTGCCGACCTATAATTTCGAGCTCGGCAAGCGCGAATACCGTGGCAAGCGCATACGCCTCGACAACAATTCTATCCTGCTAATCGAAGGCATCCACGGCCTCAACCCCGAGCTGACGAGCCACATACCCGAGGTGATGAAATACCGCGTCTACGTGTCGGCGCTGACAACGCTCTCAATCGACGACCACAACTGGGTGCCTACCACCGACAACCGCCTGCTGCGCCGCATCATCCGCGACCACAAATACCGTGGCACCTCGGCCGAGGAGACCATACGCCGCTGGCCAAGTGTGCGCCGTGGCGAGGAAAAATGGATTTTCCCCTACCAGGAAAATGCCGACGCCATGTTCAACTCCTCGCTAATATTCGAGCTCGGTGTGATGAAAGACGAGGCCGAGACCGTGCTACGCTCAGTGCCCTACGACGTTGTCGAATATGCCGAGGCCTACCGCCTGCGCAAATTCCTTAGCTACTTCCTGCCCATCAACACCTCGCTTATCCCCTCTACCAGCGTCCTGCGCGAATTCCTCGGCGGCAGCTCGTTTAAATATTGATACAAGTAAGGTATTTAAAATAGTCGAGGTTACCCGGTGTGTTAGCCTCGACTTATAGTGTAAACATGTCGAGGTGTGGCGTGGTTTAACTGCAAACGATGCACGGCTCTTTCATTTAAAACTAAATAAATGACATAACTACCCTTACCCGGTTCATTGAGAATCGGGTAATTTTTTCGGGGTTGAGTGTCAGCAACTTATTGTTATATCAAAATCCGTTTTTTTTCATTTTTGACTCAGGAACCGCAAAAGTCTGGTAAAGCTCATGGACACATGCCTCATCAGTTCCGCCACGCCCCTGTTTTTGTCGGTACGCTTTTTACGCAGCCCTCTCCATATTGAAAATACGGAGAGAACTATTCTTTGAATGGTGTCGAGGTTCCTGGCGCCCCTTGGTGACTTGCGCTTGATGCCGTCCTGCCGCAGGTTGACGTCGAGCCCCCAGTGCATGCTCTCTATTGACCAGTGGCTGCGCACAAAGTCTCCCAGGGCCGGGGTGTCGACCGGCAAGCTGCTGACATACAGCCGCTTTTCCGACGTGCGC
>CEAR01049558.1_pt1 | contig 46457 bp, 49 predicted proteins | sample 557461 | NCBI WGS metagenome assembly CEAR01 (sample SAMEA3182075, study PRJEB8094) | gut metagenome | biome: human; feature: gut; material: Stool; isolation source: human stools | place: Canada | collected 2012-03-14 | reverse complement strand
CTCCATTCGGGAGGCGTCCTACCGTTGGGGCGTGTCAGAGCGGCGGGTCAACCAATATTGCGCCGAGGGGCGGATCCCCGGCGCGTCCCGGTTCGGGCGTTCATGGGCGATCCCGGAAAACGCGGAAAAGCCGTCCGACCCGCGCTTTCAGGGACAGCACCGCGATCCCGGCAGGACAAGCACCTGACGGATCCCCCTCTGCATTTGAAGCATCCGCAAAATGGAAGTGAACGTTATGACCTGCGACGAAGCTTTGTACCGCCAATATCTGAGCGGTGACGACGAAGGGCTCAATGCCCTGATGAAAAAATACGGTGACCCGCTGACGCTGTATATCGACGGCTATCTGCACGACGTTCACGAGGCAGAGGAGCTGATGCTGGACGTTTTCGCCTATCTGTTCACCAAAAAGCCGAAGATACGGGACGGCGGCTTCAAGGCGTATCTCTATAAGGCGGCGCGGCACATGGCGCTGCGCCACAAGAGCAAACGAAAGCCCTTGTTCAGCCTCGATACGCTGACCGGCGAGCTGGACGGACGGCTGCTGGCGGAGGAGGTCACAGGGAAAACGGTGAAGCAGATCACCAACATGGTGTATCGCGGAAAAGAGAGCCTGCGAAGGCTCTTGGAACGGGAAGGAATCACAAATGCGGAGTCATGAAGAGCGCGTCGCGGAGACGAAGCGGCGCATCGCCCAAATTGAGCGGGAGAATCGGCTGCGGCGCAATACGATCACCATGGCTTCCGCCGTGGCGGCGTGCCTTGTGCTGCTCATCGCCGCGTCCCTCGCCATGCCCGGCATTGCCGCGAGCATCCAGACAGGCGACTACTCCGGCTTTGAAACGGCGGCAAGCATCTTTCACGGCGGCGCTGCCTTGGGATACATCGTCATCGGGCTGCTGGCTTTTTTACTCGGCGTGTGCGTGACCGTTCTGTGCTTCCGGCTGCGTCAGATGAGCCGAGAGGACGGGCAGGACAGGGAAAGCGAGGATGCGCATGGAGCTGATTGAGAACCTGCTGCAACTGCTGACCACGTTCGTCGGCGCACTGCTTTCGGGTATCTCCTACCGGAAAAGTCAGTGGCAGGCTTACTTTCTGCTGCTGTGCTTCTATGGCTGCTTTGCCCTCGGCTCTCTCTACTGGACGATGTATCTACTGCTGTTCGATACCACGCCGCGGGTCTTTTATGTGTCGGAGTTCGGCTGGGTGGCGAGCGTAATTTTCCTGCGGATCTTGCAGGCCTCGCTCACCAGTCAGGACGAGCGCAGCTTCCGCTGCCGCAGGGCGTGGCTTGCACCTGCGTTCGGCCTTCCGATGCTGGCGTTCTACTGTGCTTTCGGGGACATCCTCTCCAACCTGATCTGGTGCGGCATGATGATATGGCTCTCCTTCTGCGCCATACGCGCTCTTGCCTATGCGAAAACGCGGACGGGCGCGGCGCGGAATATGCGGTGGTTTCACATCGGCGTGCTGTGCTTTGCCGGTTCGGAATATCTGCTCTGGACGGCGGGCTGCTTCTGGCCGGATACCTCTCCGGCCACCCCCACCTTCTGGTGCGATATGCTGCTGACGCTTGCGATTCTGGGGTTGCTGCCCGCCACGAGAAAGGCGGTGGAAGCGTGACCTATATCGAGAATATTTTCATTTGCATGGTCTCCCCCCTGCTGGTGGCTGCCCTGTGCATGGGCAGACGGCAGCTCCGCTTCTTCCTGTTCTGCATTGCCGGGATGGGGGTGTGCCTGCTTTCGGCTTATATCAACACCTTCCTTGCAGCAGTGTGTCAGGCGGATGCCCTTGCCGCCACGGCGGAGATCGCCCCGGTGGTGGAAGAAATCATGAAGCTGCTGCCGCTGGTGTTCTATCTTCTGGTGTTCGAGCCGGAGGGGGATAAAATCAAGGCTGCCGCCATCACCGTAGCCCTCGCCTTCGCCACCTTTGAAAACGTCTGCTATCTCATTCAGAACGGCGCAGACCGCTTCTCCTTCATCTTCTTCCGGGGCTTCGGCACGGGAGCCATGCACGTCCTCTGCGGCCTGATCGTGGGCGGCGGGCTTGCATACACATGGCGGCGGACATGGCTGAAGGTCGCCGGCACCTGCGGACTGCTCGGCGCGGCCATCACCTTCCACGCCATCTATAACCTGCTCATCGCCTACGGCGGCGCGGCGCAGTATATCGCCTACGCCCTGCCGGTGCTGCTGGTGGCGGCGGGAAGATGGTCTGTTTCCCGATTATCGCGGAAGCAATAACCGAATATTTACTCCTTGAGAGCTGCTTTTTGGCGGCTCTCAAATTTTTTTGAAAAATTTTGTGTTTTGGGTGAGAGTTTTTTCGATTTTTTTACCTATATAAGTGAAGGGTTTTTAAGCCGCATTTCAAAAAATCCGGAGAGGAGGTTCAAACGATATGTACGATACCGTAAGACGGGTCGCACTTGTTAAGCAGCGGGTGCGGGAAAATACCCGCCGGAGGCGGCGGCGCGAGGCAATAAGCCTCTCCGCAGCGTGTATGCTGCTGTGCGCAGCGTTGATGCAGGCGGCGGGCACGGTCGTCGGGCCGGGGCAACCTGAGGCATGGGGCGTGTTCGGCGCGATGCTGCTGCGGGAGGACGCGGGCGGCTATGTGCTGGTGGCCGTCGTCTCCTTTGCAGCGGCGGTGGTCATCACCGCGCTGTGCTTCCGGCTCAGAAAAAGAGAAAATCAGAAAAAAGACGGGGCGGATAAGCCGAACCGACACGAACAGGAGGAGAAAAGCCAATGAAGAAACGAATACTCAGTATCCTGCTCCTATGCTGCATGGTGTTGACGCTGCTGCCGACAGCGGCCTTTGCTGCGGGTGAGCTACCGGATGTCAAGCTTTCCGTCCCAACGACGTTTGACAAGACAGTGGACCTTACGGAGTAGAACAAAGAATTGAAAATCACGGACAGCAAGACCTATCTGATCAAGGGCTCCGCAGATCCGAACTGGTATTTTCAATAACGGATCAAAATCGATGGCAAGGGCAAGAACATTACGCCGCACATCTTTCTGGATGGCGTCCGCCTTCAGGCACCCGAGGACGGCCCTGCCATCGAGCTTTACGGCAGCGCCTCCGCTTGCCTGTAATTTATCGGCGGGGACAGCGAGCTGATCGGCGCGGAGAACTTCGCTGCGCTGCAGAAAAACAAAACCGATGGCTATCTCCGGGTTCTGGTGCATACGGGGACGAAGCTCACGTGTCAGGGCGGCCAGCATGGCGCGGGCATCGGCGGCTCAAAGGTCGGAATCAAGAAGTTCTCGCAGGGACACGGCGTAAACCTTCATTTCGGCTCTCTGGCGACGAATATCTATGGCGGTGAGATTTTTGCGACCAGCGGCGTAGGCGGTGCGGGTATCGGCGGCGGTGCAAACGGCGGCGTCGGCGAGTGGATTTATGTGTATTCCGGCAAGCTGACGGCGATCTCCGTTTCGCAAGGCGCAGGGATCGGCGGCGGCCAGGGCGGCCCCGGACGCCATATTTATATCAGGGGCGGCACGGTGGATGCCGGCAGCCAGTCAGGCGGAGCCGGAATCGGCAGCGGCGATCAAGACGGACAGAACAAGCCGGAAGATGCGCATCATATCGAGATTTCCGGTGGAACGGTCGATGCCTGGAGTAACTATGCCGGCGCGGGCATCGGCGGCGGCGTGAACGGCAACAGCGGGAACATTCTGATCAAGGACACAACGCTGACTGCACAGTCCCTTCCGCTTTTTCCGAGCTCCAGTTATAAAGATCTGCCTGCAGCCGCGGTCGGAAGAGGCTCAAACCGGACGCACTGGATGTCAGTGATGCAAAATCAGGAATATCTGATGCATATAGAAGAGAACATCAAAATCGGAGCCTCGGACGGGAAGTCCGTGTGGCTGAGCGCGACAGGGTGGCAGTGGCGCCGCAGCCAGGGACCGTATGAGTGGGGCTGGGGCACCACGACGGAGCTTCTCATCCCCAACGAAAATGGGCGCGTGGACCTGCAGCGGCTGAGCCTGCCGTATGCCTACAATTACGGCAGAGTGATCGGCAAGCTAGAGCTGCGCTGCGAGGAAAGCACACACAACCATGAATTTGTCTGGGCGAACAGGGACGACTGCCACATCTGGGTCTGCAAGAACTGCGGCGCACGAGACCCCGCCGCGGAAATGTCCAAACAAAACGCCAAACACACTCCCAGCGGCTGGAGCAATCAGGAGCAGCTCTGCGCTGTGTGCGGTCATGTGCTTGAGAGGGACACGAAAGCCCCGGTTATGGAAACTCTGACGGACGGCGAGAGCTACACCGTCGAGGATAACATCGATGGAAACCCCGGCGCGTACACCTTCACCGTGAGCGACCCGGCTGCATCGGGAGAGACGTCCTCCGGCATCAAGTCGGTGACCATCAACGGCGAGCCGCAAGACGGCCCCACCTATCGTCTCCCCGCGCCGGATGGCGGCAACAATGACGCGGGAGCGGAATATACCGTGGTCGCGACTGACAACGCGGGAAACGAAACTACGGCGACAGTCAGAACATACAGGTGGCACCACGTGAAGGTCATCAGCCCGGACGGCAACGGAATAGCTTTCGCATCTCCCTTAATGGCCGTGGCTGGTACGGAGATCACCCTGACCGCCATGCCCAAAGAGGGCTACCACTTCAAGGAGTGGCAAGTCATCAGCGGCGGCGTGACGATCGCTAACAACAAGTTCATAATGCCCGAGGGAGATGTTAAGGTGAAGGCTATATTTGAGGCGGACGCACCTCCTGCGCCCACCGATCCCGCCAAACCCAGCATCAGCGTCATCGGAACCTATACTTACAATGGCTCCGAGCATACCGCGACCGTGAACGGTTATGATCCCACCACCATGGACATCTCCGGCAACACCGGCACGGACGCGGGCGATTACACCGTTAGAGTCACATCCAAGACAGGCAAATGGGCGGACGGCAACACCGACGCCGTGACCGCAGCGTGGAGTATCGGCAAAGCTACGCAGGAAGCCCCCATTGGATTGAATGGTGTCGCGCCCACCACCGTGGACGGCAGCGACGGCAAAATCAGCGGCGTGACTGATAAGATGGAATACCGTATGGCAGGCGAAAGCATCTATACGCCGTGCAGCGGCACGGAGATTGAGAACCTGTCGGCTGACAATTACTTCGTCCGTTATGCGGAGGATAACAACCACTTTGCCAGCTCCGATGCGGAGGTCACGGTGGGTGAGGGCGCGTCGCTTGCGGATTGTACGATCACCTTCAACGCAGGCGACGGCAGCGGCAGCATGGATTCCGTGATCGTCAAGGCAGAGACAAATTACATCCTGCCCGCCTGCGGCTTCACCGCTCCCGCCGATCAGGAGTTCAAGGCATGGCAAATAGGCGGCACAGAGTACAAGGTGGGAGATTCCTACACCGTGCTCGGGGATACCGAAATCAAGGCGCTGTGGGAAAACAGCGTTATTACCCCCACCACCTACACCGTCACCGTCAGCAATGACGGCACCGGCACCGCAACTCCTTCACCGCTGTGGTCGGCACGGAGATTCGCCTGACCGCTACGCCCAAAACCGGCTACCACCTCAAGGAGTGGGAGGTCATCAGCGGCAATGTGACTATCAAGGACGACAAGTTCACCATGCCGAGTGCCAACGTGGAGGTCAAAGCCATCTTCGAGAAGGACGCGCCTACTGAGTTTACCATTACCTTTGACGGCAACGGCGGTACGCCCTCTGTCGGCAGCATGACCACCACCAATCAGAAGTTGACCTCTCTGCCCAGCGCCTCCCGAAGCGGCAGTTACAGCTTCGACGGCTGGTACACCGAAAAGAGCGGCGGCACAAAGGTCACGACGGATACCCTATTCCATGCAAATATCACCGTCTACGCCCATTGGACTTACACCGGCGGCGGTGGCGGCGGCTACAATCCGCCCGTCACTTACTACACGCTGCGCTTTGAAACAGGCGGCGGCAGCGCCATAGCCAGCGTGCGGGAAGCGTACAATGCCTACATTGACCTGACGGGGTATGTCCCCACTTGGCGAGGCCACACCTTTATCGGTTGGTACAGCGAGCGCAGCCTGATGAACAAGGTTTCCGGTGTTTATCTGACGAGGGATATGACCGTGTATGCAGGCTGGCGCGTGGACGAAAATCCGAACACAGGCGCAAATCCCTTTACCGATGTTTCTGAAAAGGACTGGTTCTACGGCGATGTGATGTTCGTCTACGAAAACGGGCTGATGCTCGGCACGAGCAAGACCCTGTTCAGTCCGCATGGGACGGCGAAGCGCGGCATGATGGCGACCATTCTCTGGCGCATGGAGGGCAGCCCCGTGCCGAAGGGCAAAAACAGCTTTACCGATGTGGAGGCCGGGAAGTGGTACGCCGATGCCACCACATGGACAGCGGAGAACAGCATCTTCGCGGGCTACGGCAAAGACAAATTTGGTCCGGACGACCCCATCACCCGCGAACAGCTTGCAGCCATCTTCTACCGCTACGCGGACTACAAGGGCTACGATCTGACCGTCAAGGGAAATCTGGATAAGTTCAAGGATGCGGACAAGATCACGGATTACGCAAAGACGGCGATGCAATGGGCGGTCGGCAGCGGTCTTGTAAAGGGAAAATCCGGCAATCTGCTTGACCCGCAGGGCACGGCGACCCGCGCTGAGATTGCCGCCATGCTCCACCGCTTCATTGAGAAGTATGAGCTGGTGCAGGGCAAGGCTCCCGGCGGCCTGATGGGCTGGATCGACCCGAAGCGGCTGCAAATCCCAAAGACCGGCGACAGCAGCGTGTTAGGCTTGTGGGGGGTCTCCCTCTGTACATCTCTTGCCGGATGCCTTGCACTGAGCACATGGCAGATCAGGCGGCGGCGTGAGGAAGAATCGCTGCAAATCATCGAAAAGTAAACAGGCTCACCTTTAGGGGCGCGGGCAAATAGCCCCGCGCCCCATTCGATGTCTTCCCAGAAAAAAACGGGGTTGTCTCAAAATGATCTTTTGAAAGTAAATTGCAAAAATAAAGGCATACGAACTCTGTCCTTTCAATTGAGTTCGTATGCCTTTTCTAACTTTAAAAAAGGTAATGTCCTTAAATGTGAATTAAAGTTAAATTATTCCCGATTTGTGACAGCCCCGTCCTGCTTTTTCGCTTGATGTGTATGCACCTGAAATCATTTTTCAAACAGATACAGGAGGTATCCGTAGCCCTCGGCCTCCATTTTTTCATAGGGCACAAAGCGCAGGGCCGCACTGTTGATGCAGTAGCGCACGCCATTGGGGGACTCCGGATCGCCGTTGAACACATGACCAAGGTGAGAATCTCCGGCACGGCTTCTGACCTCTGTGCGGCGCATGCCGTGGCTCAGGTCCTCCAGTTCCACCACGGCAGGGCCCTCGATGGGCTTTGTGAAAGCCGGCCAGCCGCAGCCGCTTTCGTACTTATCCGTGGAGGAAAAGAGCGGCTCGCCGGTGACGACATCCACATAGATGCCCTTTTCAAACTTGTCCCAGAACTCGCCCGTGAAGGCGCGCTCCGTGCCGCTCTCCTGCGTAACACGGTACTGCTCCGCCGTCAGCTTGTCCCGGATGGACTCCGCCGCGGGCTTCTGATAGTCGCCCGGATCGATGCGCAGCCGGGAAAATAGCTCCATCTCCGCGCGCGGGATGTGGCAGTAGCCGTTCGGGTTCTTTTCGAGGTAGTTCTGGTGGTACTCCTCGGCGGGGTAGTAGTTCTTGAGTGGGCCGATCTCCACAAAGAATTTCTCGCTGCGGCCGCGCTCGATCTCCGCGATGCGCTTCACTGTTTCTCTCGCGCTTTCGTTGGTAAAGTAAACGCCGGTCTGGTACTGGCTGCCCCGGTCGTTGCCCTGCCGGTTTTGTACCGTGGGGTCGATGACATAGAAGTACGCCAACAGCAGCGCGTCGAGGCTCACCTGCTCGGGGTCGTACTCCACCCGCACAGTCTCCCGAAAGCCGGTCTCTCCCTTGCAGACGGTCTTGTAATCGGCGTCCGCCTGGCAGGTTCCGTTGGCGTAGCCGCTCTCGGCGTCGATAACGCCGGGGATGGACTGCATCAGCTGTTCCATGCCCCAGAAGCAGCCGCCCGCCAGATAGATGACATTTTCCGTGGTGTCCATATAGGTGATCTCCTCGTCGGACCGGTCAAAAGCCGCTCCGTCCATGTTTGTTTCCTGTTCGCTCTTTTCCTTCGGCACAGTCTGCTGCCCGGCGGCGCAGCCGCCCAGCAGCAGCACCGAGGCGAAAAGCAGGGCCAATACGCTTCGATACATCGCTTTTCCTCCTTTCAGGGGAAGCGGGGCTCACTCCGCCCTGTCGCGCACCAAGGGCAATGCAATGGCGCGCAGCAGGCGCTTTTTTAAATCTCGGGTCAGCCCATATCGGCGGCAAGGGCCTGGTTGATGAGCTTTTGCAGCGTCTCAGCCTGCTTCTTTTCCGTGATGGCGCCTACGATGGGGTCACCCACGATATTGCCGTTTCGGTCAACCACATAGGTGGTGGGATAGGCGAAGACATTCTCCACAAACTTACCGGCATCGCCGCCGGAGCCAAAATAGATGTTTTGATAGGTCGCGCCCTTCTTGGCAAGCACCTCCTTCGCCTCGGCGATGGCCTTCTCGTCGCCGTCGAGCGTAAAGGAGTTGATGCCGATCAGCGCGCCGCCCTTCTTCGCAAGCTCCTTGTTCAGTGCGTCCAGCTCGGAAAGCTCGCCCACGCAGGGATTGCAGGTGGTGAACCAGAAATTCACCACGGTGACGGCATTGCCGGAAAACAGCTCCTTGCTCTTCACCGTGTTGCCATCCAGGTCCTTGCCCTCAAAGGTGGGGAATTTCTGCATGCTGCCGTCATCAGGCGGCGTGGTCATGTCGCTGCCTGCGGGCACGCTCATAGCGCCATCCTTAGATTGCTGTGCCGCCTCGGGGTACTTTTTCTCAATCATTGTCCGCTTATTTTCAATCTCGCGGATCTTCTCCGCCGCCTCCTTGAGCAGCTTCAGCTCATCCTCCGTAAACTGATCTTTGGAACCTTCGATGGTGTCCAACAAGAAATCACCATAGTTTTTGCCGTCCTCCTGCATGGTCATGCCCTTGTCGGCCGCCATGAAGACCTTTTCCCAAAGCTCGGTGTTTTTTCCAAGAATCGCGTTTTCCTGCTCCATCAGTTCCTTGTACATGGCGGCCGCCTCCTCGGCGTTTTTCGGCTCGCCGTCCTTTTTATCGCCGCCCGCCGCACCGCAGGCTGCCAGAGAGAGGACCAGCACAGCGGCCAGCAGCAAGGTTACCAGTTTTTTGACGTTCATTTTTGTTCCTCCTGATTCATGTCGTTGTTTTTCTGCGGCGCTTTGGCCGCAAGGGTTTGCTTATCTTGACCGTCTCCAAAGCCGTAGCGGAAGCAAACGGCACCTGTGGGACAGGCGCGTATGCACATCCCACAGCGGATGCACTCGGTATGGTTGGGCGTTTTTGTCACGTCCACATCCATCTTGCAGGCTCTGGCACATTTCCCACAGGAGACGCACTTGCTCTTGTCCACCTTCATCTGGAAGAGGGACACCCTGTTAAACAGCGCATAGAACGCGCCAAGCGGGCACAGCCACTTGCAGAAGGGACGGTAAAATACGATACTCAGCACGATCACCGACAGCAGAATGCTGAATTTCCAGGTAAACAGGCTGCCCAGCGCCGCCCGGATGCCGGAATTGGCAAGGGACAGCGGGATGGCTCCCTCCAGCACACCCTGGGGGCAGAGGTACTTGCAGAAGAACGGGTCGCCCATGCCCACGTCATTCACAAGGAACGCCGGCAGGAGAACGACCATCACCAGCAGGACAGCGTATTTGAGGTATGTCAGGGGCTTGAGCTTCTTTGTGGAGAGCTTCTTGGTCGGGATCTTATGCAGCAGTTCCTGAAACCAGCCGAAGGGACAGAGGAAGCCGCAGATAAAGCGCCCCAGCAGCACGCCCAGCAGAATGAGAAAGCCTGTGATATAGTAGGAGAAGCTGAACTTGGAAGACCCCACCACCGCCTGAAACGCCCCGATGGGACAGGCTCCGGAGGCCGCCGGACAGGAGTAGCAGTTCAGCCCCGGCACGCAGACGGTCTTCCCCGCCCCCTGATACAGTCCGCCCTTGAGGAAATTCGGCAGATGCAGGTTGGTCAGCAGCGTCGCCCCCGCCTGAATCCAGCCCCGGAAGCGGGACATGGTCTGCGAAACGCCTGAAAACTTTTTACCCAATGCCCACACACTCCAGACATAATTTGATTGCTTTGCTCAGCACTGTCACCGCCTCGCCCCGCCAGACACCAAAGCACAGCATGGCGGCTCCGGCCATCAGCAGCACGATCTGCGCCGCGGCCTTTTTCCCGCAGCTCATTTTTCATCACCCTTTCCGATTTTCTGCCCCCATCATAGCGCGGGAGAGTTAAAGTCTCTGTTAAGAACGAAAACTTAACGCAAACCTTATCTATTTTTGCTATAATGAAAGCAACACAAAAACGAAGAAATAAAAAGGAGGGCTCTCATGCACCTTTTAGTAATTGAAGATGAACGCGCCCTGTGCGAGACCATCGTCCGCAGCCTGCGGCGGCTGGCCTACAGCGTGGACTACTGCTATGACGGCGAAAAGGCGCTGGCGCTTCTGGGCGTGGAACGATACGATCTGGTGCTTCTTGATCTGAATCTGCCGAAAAAGGACGGCATGACGGTGCTGCGCACCCTGCGGCAGACCGACCGGGAGACGCGGGTGCTGATCCTCTCCGCCCGCAGCGAAGTGGAGGACAAGGTGCAGGGCTTGGATGCCGGGGCGAACGACTATCTGGCAAAGCCCTTCCACTTGGCCGAGCTGGAGGCCCGCATCCGCAGCCTGACATTGCGGCAGTTCACCCAGCAGGATGTGCTGCTAAGCTGCGGAGCTTTAACCTTTGACACCCGCTCCCGTACCGCCGCTGTCAACGGGCAGACGCTGACGCTGACCCGCAAGGAAACTGGGATACTCGAATACCTGATGGTGCATCAGGGGCGGCCAGTAAGTCAGGAGGAGCTGATGGAGCACGTTTGGGACAACAGCGTGGACAGCTTCAGCAATTCCATTCGCGTCCACATCTCCGCCCTGCGCAAAAAGCTCCGCGCCGTGCTGGGCTATGACCCCATCCGCAACCGCATCGGCGAGGGCTATCTGATGGGAGGCGAGGAGGAATGAAGCGGCTTTCCCTGCAGTGGCGCATCACGCTGATGTCCGTCCTGCTCATCGGCATCACCTGCGTGGCCATGAATTTGCTGCTGTGCTCCTCCGGTGTGTACTATATGGACACCATTGCGGACGCCTTGCAGGGCGGCGGCACGGTGATCCTGAATGAGGGTGGAGCAGCGAGCTTTGACCCGCAGCTCATAGCGCCCAACGAGGAGCTGACCATCGTCGTCGATGGGGTGCAGGGGCGCTTCCGCACCACCAACTGGTATATCACGGCGGCGGTAACGCTGCTCAGCGGTATTCTGGCCTATTTTGTCAGCGGACGCGCTCTCAAGCCCCTGCGCAGCTTTGCCTCGCAGGTGGAGCAGGTGCAGCTGAACAATCTTGCCGATATGAGGATCGATGAGGACGCTATTTCGGAGTTCCGGCAGCTGAGCCGCTCGTTCAACCAGATGCTGGAGCGGCTGAACAACGCCTTTGCCGCCCAGCGGCAGTTCACTGGCAACGCCGCCCACGAGCTGCGCACACCGCTTGCGCTGATGCAGGCGCAGCTGGAGCTTTTCTCCGCAGAGCATCCCGATGTGCGGCCGGAGACGGCGGAGTTTCTCCTGCTTTTGCGCGAGCAGACGGAGCGGCTGACGCAGATGACCAAGACGCTGCTGGAGATGAGCAATTTGCAGCAGGTGGCGCGGAACGAGCAGCTCCAGCTCGCCCCCATGGTCGAGGAGATCTTCACGGATCTTGCGCCGCTGGCGGAGAAGCGAAGCATCACGCTGGAAGCGGAGGGCGACGCCGCTCTCACCGGCAGCGACGCGCTGATCTATCGTCTGCTCTTTAACCTGACGGAGAACGCCGTCAAATACAACCGTCCCGGCGGCTCGGTGCGGGTCGAGCTTGCGCAGGGGCAGGAAAAGTGCATCATTCGCGTTTCCGACACCGGCTGCGGCATCCCGGAGGTGTATCAGCGCAGTATCTTCCAGCCTTTCTTCCGGGTGGACAAGTCTCGCAGCCGGGAATACGGTGGCGCAGGACTTGGGCTCTCACTGGTATGGGAGATCGCTGACCTCCACGGCGGCTCCGTTTGGGTAGAGAAAAGTTCGGAGAAGGGCACTGTCATTGCGGTGGAGCTGCCGGTACAGTGAAGCTGTATCTCACTCAATTAAGCAACGCAGCAGGAGCGGCCTTTGTGCCGCTCCCGCCTTATCTTAGCGTTTTGAATGACTTCACATTTTTCTCACCAAAGCAATATTTCAGCAGCGCATGGTGCGTCCGAATCTTATTGGTCAGCACCTCACGGCAGAGCCGGCGCTGCTCCGACTGCTCCTCATTCTTCGCCCGTTCCGGAAGGCCAAGCTTTGCAAACAACTCCTCAGCAGGAATGAAATGCTTTTTCTGATCTTCTTCAGGAAGCTTGCGTATTTCTTCTGATTTCCTCATTGTTTCGTGGAGCTGCCTGTGCTCAGCTTCTACTTTTTCTTCCTCAAATCCGAAAAAAGTCATTTCATACAGGACTTCTGCACAGAGCGCCGCCGCACCGACATCCTGCACATTGTGGGAATTCACTTCATAACCGAGGATCTCGTTCCACGGAGATAAAATGAAAGAATAGCTTTCCGGCCGTGACTTGAAATGCGCCAGCCTGTCAAGTTCTTCGTCTTCCAGCGAATCGATCTCCGCAAGACTTTTCAGCTGAGAAAGCTCCGATTCCGGCTCGAATTCCGCAAGGAGTTCCTTTTTGGAATACAGGCACGGATCCAGAAACTCACCGTCATCGTCAAAATGATAAATGCCAAGCAGCAGGTGTCCTGATTCACACGGTTCAATGTCACGCAGCGACAGGACAAATTTTGTCATGCGCTGTATGGCTTTTTCTCTCTGTTCTGTTTCAGCCCTAAGTCGATCAATAAATGCCCTGACTACATCTTCCATAGGCTGAGAAAGGATCATATCTTTTACATTCATGTCGGTGCCTCCTTCGGCCCAAGCCGTACTATTATGTGGTTCCTACGCTGTGTCCAGAGCAATTTCAGTCTCTAATTTCAGGCAACGAAAGAAACCTCGTCTTCTGTTGGTATTGTATCATTTTCCCGCTGGCCTTCCAACCGGAACTATGCTTACAATACAGCCGATTTTTGCTTCATGACGCTCCGGTAAGCGGTCGTGTTTCTTTAGATTCCGGGTCCTGCCCTGTACCTGAAGCATAAAACGCAGCTGTAGAAAGTTGCCTCTCTACAGCCGCGCTGCACTTTGTCAACGCTTCAGCAGCGTCTTCAGATCCTCCTCCGAGGTGGTAACCGGAGCAATATGGAAATTCTCCACCAGATAGTTCAGCACGCCCGGCGAGACGAACGCCGGCAGCGTGGGGCCGAGACGGATATTCCTGATGCCCAGATACAGCAGCGTCAGCAGGATACACACCGCCTTCTGCTCATACCACGAGAGTACCAGAGACAGGGGCAGGTCGTTGACCCCGCAGCCAAAGGCATCCGCCAAGGCCAGCGCAATTCTAACGGCCCCGTAGGCGTCGTTACACTGTCCTACATCCATCAGCCGAGGCAGGCCGCCAATGGTCCCGAGGTCAAGGTCGTTGAAGCGGTATTTTCCGCAGGCCAGCGTCAGCACCACAGTGTCGGCGGGCGTCTGCTTGACAAACTCGGTGTAGTAGTTCCGTCCGGGGCGGGCTCCGTCACAGCCGCCGACTAGGAAAAAGTGCCGGATGACACCGCTCTTTACTGCCGCGATCACCTGATCCGCCACGCCAAGCACCGCGCCATGGCTGAAGCCGGTCATGACCGCGCTGCCGCCGTTGATGCCGGTGAACACCATATCCTCGGCGTAACCCCCCCAGAGCCAGCGCCTTTTCGATAACGGGGGTGAAATCCTTATCCTCGCCTATGTGGGTGGTTTCAAGATAGGATAGAGCGCAACAACATCCTCTACCAGTGGAAGACCGATGAGCATCTTCTGCGCCGCAACACCTTCATCGGAGACTGCTACAACGAGTTCCAAGAGCGGAAGGACGCCCCTACGATGCTGCGCGTGATGATGGCCAACTTCATTTTGGAGGGCATCTATTTTTACAGCAGCTTCATGTTCTTCTACAACCTCTCACGCAATGGCAAGATGCCCGGCTCGGCACAAGAGATCCGCTACATTACTGCGGAACGCCATTGATGGTTCCCGTCTGCGTCTTCGATGTGACGACCGTCACGGTAACAGGTTTGTATGTAGCGTAGGTAAAGGGGACGATTTGCTCCGATTCCTTCTCCACGAAAGCTACCGGAAACATACTGTCGGCAACGCTGCGAAGCTTTGCCAGCATATCCTCCTTGCCGGTATTGCGTTGTTGAAGCGATGCGGAGTAGGCCGCAAGGATATAGCTTACATCGTGCCCGGCGGAACCCTGTGCATAATTGATAAGTGCATCCATTGACAGATCGTAGTCGTATCCGCCGTCCTCAATGATCTGCTCGACTTTTGCGAGGGCTGCGTCATACCCTTCCTCCACAACTGCGGAAATATCTGCAGAAAGGTCGTTATAGGATTCCAGCAGCGTTGTGGGGTTTTCCATGTCCACCATCGACCCATCCAGCCCAAACACGCTGTTTGTGACAACGCTGGGCAGTGAAACGATCAAGACGATAATGACAAGGAAAAACAGACAGATGCAGACAAGTATCTTAAACAGTGTATGACGCATGGCCCATGCCGCCGATAAAATTGCGCCCCACGGTCCGCCCGCAGCGGTTCCTGCGGCTATCTCGGCAACCGCCTTGCCGCCCTCCACACTGCTGACCTTGCCGTCTGTGCCGGTCGCCGTCGTGCTGATATGTCCGCCGCTGATCTGGGTTCCCTTGAGTGTATGACCCGCAAGCTGAGGCATATAGTTGCCAAGGCTGCGGTCGGCGATATCGCCGGCAATAGTGCCGGCGGCTTCTGTGGGACGCGCTGCTACGGAGGAGATGGATTCTCCTGTAAGCATCGCGCCGTTTCTGGCAGCGACACCGCCAAAAACGCGCCCGACAAAGCCGACGCCACCGCCCATGCCCATGCGCGTGCCGCCATCAACGACGGCGTCACGGACATAGCTGTTACCCTTGAATCTGCTGGCAAAGCCGGATGCAAAGCCGCTGGCCGCGGCGCCGGTTCCGGTTGCAGTCGAACCGCCCCTGCCGAACACGCTGCCTGCGCTCTTTGCGCTGTGTCCCACGCCGCTGATCACCCTTGCAGCCATCAGCAGTTCCATGCCCATGCTGGAACCGGTCTGCGCCACATTAAGTCCCATGGCGGCCATATAGCTGTCGAATTTCTGTGCGGTCTTTAGGAATGCCAGTGCGCAGAACAGCCATAGAAAGATAGATCCCTGCCCTGTACTCAGCGCGCCGCCATTTCCGATATACTGGCCTACCGAGGAGTTAAAGCCCCGGATAAACTACACGTTCATGACCAGCAGGAGAAGCTGCGAGCCTACCATCCTGCACCAGCTTTTAAAGACCTGATTAGTCGCCTTGGAGCCGCCCATGCAGAATGCCAGCGGGGAGGTATAGCACAGCACACCGACCACGATATACCGTTCGACCGCCTCCAGCAGCAGCTTGAAGTAATTCCATCCGAGTGCGATCAGCAGGATCAGAACCAGTATAGGCCCGACAACCGTCACGGTTGAAACGATTGTCAGCAGTCCGTTGCTCAGTACCTGCTCCACACCGGCAAAGGTGAATTCCTCCGCCGTCATGCTTACATCCATCAGTGCCGTATACGGCGCTCTGGCAACGTCGAGCGCCAGCATGAAAATTGGTTTTGCGTATCCGATCAGCAGCGCGAAAATCGCGCCACGCACAACTAATTGCCATGGGTTTTCGGCTTCGGTAATGGGTCCTCCGAACGCCCGGAACAGCTGCCAGACCACAACGAGAAAAAGGACTGCCCAGGCTGTGTACTGCATGACGTCAAAGGCCTTGGTGATGAAGGGGAAATACTCCTCCATGGTCACCATGTCTGTTCCCAACGCATTGAGAAAGAGGCCGGAAACCGCGTCCATGATCTGCGAGGCAATGCTGGAGATCCATGTCACGATCCCTTCAAAAATCCAGTCTAAGATAGTCGTTCACCTCCCGTCTGATCCCGAACTGTTGATCATTAGCCTGTGTACTGCCCGCCGGCGATCAACGGCTGCAGGTATGCTACGATAAAGCCGAGTGTGTTAAGAATAATCCAGGTCACAACGACGCGCTTGAGCCAGCTGGTGGCCTCGTCCACTGCGCGCTGGTTCCGGCTGACCATCCGCACCAACAACGCAATGGCCGCCACGGTCACGGCGACAATGGTACTGATCCCGACCAGCTGTCCGTAGATATCCCACATGATCGTGGAAAAGCGATCCCAGATCGTTTCAGCCATTACGGGCTGGACGGAGAGGATCATTGCCGCCGCGGCGCCCACTAACGACCAGTAGGTATTTCTGAGCCGATGCTTACCTGATACAAGTTGCTTTGACATGCTTTTACCTCCTGTTTTTCAATTCGGCACATAAAAAGGCACCGCTCTCGGAGGCTGAACTGCCTCGCAGAAACGGTGCCTTTATGGTGTGCTCCTACTATCGGACGCTAACAGTATAGCATGTTTGCATTTACATGTCATCGGCGCGAACCGTGCCATTTTCTCCGCCTTTTTCTGTGCCATCCACTATGCCAAAAGGGAAGTGGCGTTTACTCTGTTGCGGAGAAACCGGCGACTTTACAACCGGTAAGGCAGTCAGCGTCGTGAATTATGAAGCTGCTACAGCAAATGGATACCTCTTTCCAGATTTCTGAGTGCATCCATCACTGTGTAAAAAGAAGGAACATCACCATAGAGCATATCCAAAAATCTTTTTCTACGATGGCATCATTCAAGCTCATCTTATCTGCTGTATTTCGGAACAGTTCGCCACGGTCACTGTCCGGCAATCGTGCTACATTTCTCATTGTGTGTCGCCCCACACATTTTCCTTATCGTATCGTAAACCCAATCCGTAGATTCCGTCGCTTCTTTCAGACAGGCTTGCTTTTCGTCCTCGGTCAGCTTTTCAGAAAGCGTCTGTATGATCTCCGCCGTCACATTGATCCTTCCCAAAGTTTTCAGCGCCTGGATCACCAAGCTCGTCATGTAAGACAGACCGGTGATTTCCTTGTTGGTCCTATGCTTAAATTCCAGCTTTGTGGAGTTCCACTCATAGGTCTTATACGGGCCGTCGCTGATATAGGACCAGACCGCCGTTACCTGTGCGGAGAGCCCCAGAAGGTTCAGGGCTGTATTCCCACACGGGACGATGGTCCAATGGTAACTTCGCGCCAATGCTTTTGCAACTGCGTCCGGGTCAGCCGCTACGTATTCATCAAGCAGCTTGCTGTATTTTGGCTTTTCATAAACACCCTTTAATATCCGGCGAAGCACACCGATTTGCGTTAATCTGTTCAGATTGCGCCTGGTTGTTTCCGAATCAGCAATATCCGCGAAATCCTAGTTCACGAAGATTGTGCCGTCGTCCGCACCGTTGATTCGCTCCTGTATCTGCTTGGAATATCCAGTTTTCATCCTGTCTCCCTCCTCCATCATGTCCCGAATGTTATATAATATTCGGGACAGAATTTCAACCGGATTTGCGTTCCTTATCTACAGTATCTCCAAACAATCTGCACATAATCAAACAGCTGCTATGTCGATGCGTCTGCGCGGCGTCATTTGTCCCGCTCCTGTAGAAGCAATGCAATAATCGAGACCTTTAACCTTACCAGTTTTCCAAAATTGAAAGAACCTCCAGCCAGGAATCCACCTTGCCGGCAGGGGCAGACCATAGGCGCAGGGCGATGATATTGATTGCCTGCGTGCGGAGCCGGTAATAGTGCCGGGCAGAGATGTCCAAACGGTACAGAAGCTCCTCGTGCATCAGCTTGTCCGGCCCGAGAAAGGTCATGTAGATGATGTCGTACATCTTGTGCCCGTTGACCGGTTTGGATTTCAATATGCTGACCGCATCGTTGAGCCGGTCAACCAGCAGGCGGGAGCGGCGTACACTCTCCATCCGGCCTTCCAGCTTTCGATTGTTCATCCCAAGTTCCAGGTCGATCCGATCCAGCAGCGTATCCAGATCCTTCAGCGGGCGATCCAGCTCCTCTGCTACGCTGGACGGGAAGCATTCCAGCGTCCAGAGAATGGTTCGGTAGTGCTGCAGCAGGAGAAGCGTGTTATGATACATGCTTTTCTTTTTCTCCTTTTTGGCTTGGCGGACTCTGTCATCATCGATAGACGAATCTCCCAGAATGCCGCGCTTTGTTAGAAGCTCAATAAATGCGGCGGACTGCTGCGACAGCTTGGTTTCCTGCTGTTCATAAAGCGCCTTTCCGGCACTGCTTTCGATTTTGCTCATGTCGATTCTCCTTTCCGATTTCGTGAGTGTAAGAAAAAATCCGCGTAAGCACATGGCCCGCGGATGTGGTTCGCATCTATGCGGCGTAGTCTACTACTTACACCTCTGCAGTCATAGATACAGTTCTGACAATTCCAACACAGAGAAATATACGCGCGTATTATAGAGGACGAAAGTGCAACGCGATTTTTTGATACCTGTTCGGCATAATCAGTGGTTCTCATGATAATGATCCTGCGGCTATACCAAAGGATCATCTTGTTCAGGCGTGCATTGTCCGAGCCTCCAATATGCGCATTTCCTGCGCAAATACGCATTTTCTCAATAATGCGTTCAATTTCTGCGCCGGTGGGCAGCGAAGCCTCTGTATCCAGCGGATAAAGTCTATTGAAAATGAGGCAGCCGTAGGAGCCCGGCAGACGGTGCAGAGCGAAGGCATCCCCATTCTTCTGAAAAAATCTCCACACCTTTGTCTTTTCCCAGCCCCAGCGTCGTCCCAAGGTTTCCAATGTCAAAGCGGCGCCAAGTCTCCCGAATTGAACGGCAGGCGCCAGACAGGAAAACGCATTGCCGGTCTCCTGCCAAACCGTGTGGCACCAGAGGTCCAGCCATGCATCTGATTCGCCGAATGTATAATGCCGATCCGCGAGGCGCTGCGTGATGTTGCGGGGAAGGCAGATAAAGCCATAGCCGTCTGTTGCGTAGACTGCTCCACTCATGCATTCGGCGCCGGAGCATTTTACGACCCAATCGGTGATGATATATTCCAGCTTCTTTGTTTTCTCGTCAAGCGTGTAACGGATATACCCGAACCGGCTGAGCGTATCCATGATTTCCAGAGCCTCCGTGCGCCTTTTGACTCCCAGAATGCTCTTCAAGCCGACCACGCCACCGGACCACATTCCCGGCATTACATCGTTTGTGTATCCGCAGTATTTTGCCCGACCCTTGCGAAATGCCGCCCGCGAGGCCAGCTTTGCCCAATAACCCATGATTCCCTTGCCGACCGGCAAATGAGTCCTGGGCAGCTTGACCCATTGGTATCTGAACAGGCATTTCGGCATGACGGGTTCCTCCTTTCTACGATTGGATATAAAAACAAGGCAGCCCCTTTAATCGAGAGACTGCCCTTGCAGCATGTGGTTACTATATTCTTACTTGAAGTCCGGGTAACGATTCCTTCTGCACTCCTACGAGATACCAGTCGTTTCCGTACTCTATGCGATTGGGTATCCATTCGCCATTTATCAAGACCTCCATTGCAGTTCCGCAGTGCAGGCCGCCATAACTGTTTCCTTCCTCATACAAAACGTCAAAGCGATTTGTGGAGGAGTAATATATAAGCATCCCTTTTTTCATGTGGGCTTACCTCCTGACAAAGAATTTAAAATCATTTTCCCATAGTCATATTTTATGAAATTAGTACAAACCGCATCAGCGTCAATGCAGTTCATTTTTACTTAGGGGTGTTCATGAAAAAAACTCCGCAAATTCACCTTGTGTTGACCCTTCAGTTAACCCATTTACTCACCCATTTGTCCTGGTTAACCCATTTTTAGCCCTTACAAAATGGGTTAACCGAGGTCACATACGGTCAAAAACAGCGAAAAGCTTCAAAGGCTATCAGACGAAAAGGGTATAAGAAAACCCCGGAAAACCTTGATTTTCCGGGGGTTTTGAGCTTTTGAGTTGTAAATTTGCGTCCGATCAGCGCTTGCTGAACTGAGGTGCGCGACGGGCGGCCTTGAGACCGTACTTTTTACGCTCTTTCATTCTCGGGTCGCGGGTCAGGAAGCCTGCGGCCTTCAGGGATGCGCGGTAGCTCTCATCGACGAGGAGCAGTGCGCGTGCGATGCCGTGACGGATAGCGCCGGCCTGACCGGAAACGCCGCCGCCGTGGACGGTTGCCTCGATGTCGACCTTGCCGACGGTGCCGGTGGTGACCAGGGGCTGACGAACGATGAGCTTCAGAGTCTCAAGACCGAAGTAATCGTCGATATCACGGCCGTTGATGGTGATAACACCGGTGCCGTTGGGGATGAGGTGGACGCGTGCTACAGACTGCTTTCTGCGTCCGGTGCCGTACATATACGGTCTTTTGCACTTATAAGTTGCCATATTCTCTTCCTCCTATTAGCGATCCCAAACTTCGGGCTTCTGAGCTGCATGGGTGTGCTCTGCACCGGCGAAAACGCGCAGGCGCTTGAGCTGCCACTGAGCTATGGTGTTCTTCTGAAGCATGCCGCGGACTGCAAGACGCATTGCCAGCTCCGGGCGATTTGCCATCAGGTGCTTGTACTGAGTCTCCTTCAGGCCGCCGACCCAGCCGGAGTGAGTACGATAGTACTTCTGCTCGAGCTTCTTGCCGGTCAGGACTGCGTCCTTTGCGTTGATGATGATGACGTAATCGCCGCAATCGACGTGAGGAGTATAGGTGGTCTTAAGCTTGCCGCGAAGCAGATCGGCAGCAAGTGCAGCGGTCTTGCCGAGGGGCTTGCCTGCTGCGTCAAGGACGTACCATTTTCTTTCAACGGTCTCCTTGGTAAGCATTGTCGTGGACATATTTGTGCCTCCAAAAAAATTTAAATATACTTTGACATTTTAACGGGGCGCTATTAAAATACAAACATTGAAAATAGCGTGCTCTATTTTTATACCACAGCCGCGAAACAGTGTCAATACCGATTTTAATCCGCGTTTGATAAACTCGCAAAATCTCGCAAATGCTCCTTAAATCGGTCCGATGCTCAATTTCATTTTTGCATTTTTCGAGAGGTTTTAGCATGGACATACGCGCACTTAACGAATTTACCGGCATTATCCGCAAGGCCGTGGACGATTACGGCATGATAAACGAGGGCGACAAGGTCGCAGTCGGCGTTTCCGGCGGCAAGGACAGCATGCTGCTCCTGCTGGCGCTCAAGCATCTGCAAAGCTACTATCCCAAGCATTTTGAGCTTGAGGCGATCACGATCGAGCTGGGCTTTGAGGGCATGGATTTTACGCCCGTGCGCGAGATGTGTAAGGAGCTGGACATTCCCTACACCTGCCTGAAAACCGACATCAAGGAGATAGTCTTTGACGTGCGCAAGGAGGATAACCCCTGCTCGCTGTGCGCAAAGATGCGGCGCGGCGCGCTCAACGACGCGATCCGCGCGCGCGGCATATCAAAGCTCGCGCTCGGCCACCACTTCGATGACGCGGTCGAAACGTTTCTCATGAGTCTGCTGTTCGAGGGGCGGCTGAGCTGCTTCCGGCCGGTGACGTTCATGGATCGCAGCGGCGTTACGCAGATACGTCCGCTCATCTACGCCGGCGAGCAGAAGATCATGAACCTTGCCGACTCGCTTGATATCCCGATCGTCGAAAATCCCTGTCCGCAGGATAAGGCCAGCAAGAGATATGAGATAAAGCAGCTTATAAAGACCCTCTCCGCCACATATCCCGACATGAAGTCGAAGGTGTTCGGCGCGATGCAGCGTCTGCCGCTGCCCGGCTGGGGCATTGAAAGTTAAATGAAAAAGAGCACCCGACCGGGTGCTCTTTTTTGAAGATTATGCTTTTTACTTGTCCTTATCGTCGGGGCTCATGTCGAACTCAAGCTCAGCGTCGCACTTCGGGCAGCGGATCGAGCCGAAATCGAGATCCTCCTCATAGACGGTGATCGTTTCGCCGCATTTCGGGCAGGTCACTTCGTACTCCTGCTCGTCGCCGCAGCTGCCGCAGCAGCCGGTGCAGACGTCGGCGTCATCATCATCGTCATCGTCCTCGTCGTAGTCCTCATCATCGTCGTCCATATCACCGATGCAGAGGTCCTCGAGGTATTCCATGTCCTCGCTTATATCGCTGATGCTGTCGGAAAGATCCTTTGCATGAGCGTCAACGGCTTCGATATCGTCGGCCATGGCTTCGAGCACGTCGATAACGGCAAGCATCAGCTTGCCCTCGTTGGTGCTGTCCTTAATGCCGAGGCCGTCTGCAAGACCCTTGAGGTATGCGACTTTTTCACTTACTGTCATATTAATAAATTTTCCTCCATTTTTGCGTCGGTATGCCGTCAGGCAACCGATAGCCGATAGCGGATTTTTTTAGTAGCGCCTTTTAGTAGCGCCTTTGTGCTGATACCGATACGTTTATTGCGATTGCACGACCGGGAATGTTAGCATAAACCATAGCGTTTCGCACCCCGTTAGTACGACGCCGAATTTTGCACCACGCCACATTGGCTCACCTGTCAAGGGGAGCTGTCAGCTCTGCTGACTGAGGGGTTGAATTAAATCCGTGCGCTTGCGCACACCATCGGCTCTCAGCTAACAGCTCTCAGCTCTCAGCTGCGAAGCCGCACGGTTTTGCCGGTAACTTCGACACCGGGCTACCGCAAACGCAGCTTGCACTAACGTATGGCGAGGCAAATACGGTTTCCTCCAATGTCCCGAACCGGGTCAACAAACTCTGCATCGCATTCATGTTACGCGAAACGTGACGGTTTCCTCCGCAGTTCCGAACCGGGCCACCGGAGATAAATGTATTGGTAGGTGCTTCAATGCGCCACTAAAATTACTTGGAGCGGCTGAGGTACTCGCCGGTGCGGGTGTCGATCTGGATCTTCTCGCCGGGCTCGATGAAGAGGGGAACCTTGACCTCTGCGCCGGTCTCGAGGGTTGCGGGCTTGGTCGCGTTGGTAGCGGTGTTGCCTGCAAAGCCGGGGTCGGTGTCGGTGACTACGAGGTCAACGAAGAAGGGAGGCTCGACGTTGAAGACCTTGCCCTTGTAGGAATAGATGGTGCAGGGCATATTCTCTTTGACGAACTTGAAGCTGTCGTTAAGGACGGACTCGTCCACAGGCTCGAGCTCGTAGGTTTCGGGGTTCATGAAGTAGTAAAGGTTGCCGTCGTTGTAGCTGTATTCCATGGTCATACGATCGACGGTAGCGCTCTCGAACTTTGCGGTGGGGTTGAAGGAAGTTTCGGTGACGGCGCCGGTGATGACGTTTTTCATCTTGGTGCGCACGAAAGCCGCGCCCTTGCCGGGCTTAACATGCTGGAACTCGACGACCTGCATGACCTGACCGTCCATCTCAAAGGTAACGCCGTTTCTGAAATCGCCTGCTGTAATCATAATAGGTGATCCTCCTATGTGAATTAAAATTAATGTCTATAGCCTTAATAGTTTACATTAAATTACGCCATATTGCAACGATTATTTTTTGCTTTTGTTCTTATTTGCATTATCCGGAGCGTCGTTTTCGCGTTTTCCGGTGCGTTTTTCAAACGCGACCTGGAACATATAGACGACCATCGCCAAAACGCCGACTATGTAAAGTATGTTCCGCAGAACCTCCGGAAAAGCCGGAATGAAGCTTTGCAGCAGCGCCGTTACGCACACGACTATGAATCCGCCGTAAAGAAACGGCGTGAGCGAGAAGTTCATTTTTCTTTCTTTCTTGTTTCCCTTTGCCATTGTTTTTCCCCTCCGTTTACAGTATCAAAAGCTGCTTTGCGGCCTTTGTTATCACTTCGCATCCGCCCTCGCGCAGGATGAGCACATCCTCGATCCTCACGCCGAATTTTCCGGGCAGATATATGCCCGGCTCGGCGGATATCACCGCGCCCTCCGGCATCGGCGTTTTCACCGACGGCGACGCGGACGGCGACTCGTGGATAAAAAGCCCCAGCGAGTGGCCGAAGCTGTGTCCGAAATATTCGCCGTAGCCTGCGTCGGAGATCACCTTGCGCGCCGCGCCGTCGATCTCCGCTCCGGTGACGCCGGCGGCGGCCCTTGCAATGCCTGCAAGCTGGGCGCGCAGGACGATATCGTATACGTTCTTCATCTCGTCGGTAGCGTATCCGACGGCGACGGTGCGCGTCATGTCCGAGCAGTAGCCGTCCTTTATGCAGCCGAAATCCATGGTGATAAAATCGCCCTCACGCACAACGGTGTCCGACGGAACGCCGTGCGGCATGCTGGAGTTTGCGCCCGTCACGGCTATGGGGTCAAAGCTATTGCCCTCGCCGCCGTGCTTGAGCATTCGATAGCTTATCTCGGCGGCGATGTCGCGCTCGGTGATGCCGGGACGGATTATGTGCAGCACATCGTCCAGCGCTTTCTCGGCTATCGCCTGCGCGCGGCGCATGCTGCGAATTTCCGTCTCATCCTTGGATGCGCGCAGCCTGTAAAACAGGCTTTGGCACGGATGCAGCTCAACTCCGAGCACCTTCTGCCAGTTGAGGTACGCCCCGTGCGAGAGCGAAAACTCCTCCGCGCCGAGCTTTTGCACGCCGCACTCGGTCATTGCCTCGCGCACGAGCTGCGAAAGGCGCTTGCCTGCGCCGAACATGCGCACCGTTATATCGCCCGAAACGCTCTTCTGCGCCGCCTCGATATAGCGCGAGTCGGTCAGCAGAAACGCCCGGTCGAGCGTTACGAGCACCGCGCCGTCGGTGAATGCAAAGCCCGCTGCGTAGCGCTGATTTAATTCATCGGTTATAAGCACCGCGTCAAGCCCGAGATCTATAAGCCCTCCGCGAATTTTCGCAAGTCTTTCCACTGTACTCCTCCGTCTCAGAAGCCGCCGCCCGGCTCGTCGCTTATCGGCTTGAACGCACTGTCGGACTGAATGGAATCCTGAAGATCGACGAGCAGTATCGAGCCGTCATCGCCGCTCTGGAATATGCCTCGGACTATCTCCGTCCCGTCGGCAAGCTCATATGAAACGGCTATGCTCGGCTGCGCGTCGGGAATGAAGCTTTTGACCTCCACACCTTCGCCGGTCGTGAGGTAGTTGCGCTGCCAGAGCATCCTGCCGGAGGTGTAGATCTTCACGTTGTAAACCGTCTCCTCGGCCGAGAGGACAACGCTCTGCCCGTCCTCGTCAACGGTGACCGTGCCAAGGATATTCAGGCTGCTGCGGTCGAGCTTGTCGCCGTCGTCGGCCAGCAGCATGCCGTTTTCGCCCTCGTATTCAACGGGCATGAAGCTCTCGTCGATGAACTCGGCAAGCGCCGAATACGGTATCTCGAACGTCAGCACGCCGCGGCTGTATGGCGCGATGTCATAGGGATTGGCATAGAACACAAGACCATTGTCGCTGAAATACCAGTTTGCGCCGGCATCGACGAGATCGCTTATCGTGCTCTCAAAATCGTCAAACAGGATGCTGACGCCGCCCTCTTTGTAATCGTCCCCGGCTGCAAGGCCGATGACGTAGTTTTTGATGAAGGTCTTGAGCTGCTCCTCGTTCTTTGCAATGTCTGCAAGGGTCAGAAGCGAGCCGTCATCGGCGTTGTAGCTGCGGCTGGTTCGCGTAGAATCGGCGTGGATGCCGCCTACATCCTGCGAAACGTCAAACACGACGCTCAAAACGCGTGTATCGCAGCGCGTCACGCTCGGCGCGCAGTAGTAGCTCAGCTCGATCGGCTCGCCGTCGGTCTGATCCTCGGCAACGCGCTGGGTGTACTCCGCATCGGCCCCGAACTTGACATACAGCTCCGCCAGCGAGGAATTTATCCGCTCGGCCGCGCGCTCGTCCTTCGAGCTTATCGTTGCCGTGCCGAGGCTCTGCCTGTAATACGTCGTGCCGTCGTCGCTTTTAAGCTCCTTATCCTCGAAGCCGTAGCTCACCGTCATGTCAAACTGCGGCACATAGGTTCGTTTCTCGTAATCGCTGCCGTGCTGGCATGCGCACAACGCCCCAAGCATCGCGCAGCAAAGCAGCATGGAAATTGTCTTTTTCATTATCTTCAACCTTTCACACCGGTATCAAAATGTTAACAAACTGCTAACAAAACCGTTGAATTTCAAGGGTTTTGCACACTTTCAACAAAGTTATCAACACATTATGTAAATCACAGAGGGCTATCCGCATTCAGAAAGCCCTGAATGCCGCGCGCGCAGTAAGTATCGAGCACATAAGCCACTCGCTCGGGCGCGGCCTTCATGCCGGTATCGAGCCAGTATTTGACCACAGTCGATATGGACGAAACGAGCAGCTGTTTAAGGCACTGCGAAAGAGTCTCGCTCACATCCCCGAGCGTCAGGATCTCCTGCTCGAGGTAGTCGTCGGCGTGCTTTGCAATGACCTTGAGCATCGCGTCATGGTCGCCGTAAGGGCCGGCAAAGACGCGGCAAAGCTCTCGGTTTTCGCTCAGAAGACGCAGCGTTTGCAGCGATGTCAGGCGCTTAAGCCCCGACTCCTGAAGCCGCTGCTCAAGCGCGTCGGAAAGCTGATCCTCCAGGCTCCTTTTCAGCTCATACGGGTCGGAATAGTGCGCATAGAACGTGCCGCGGTTTATGTCCGCCTCGCGGCAGATCTCCGTCACGCTTATTTTTTCGATCGGTTTTTCGGCGAGCAGACGCAGAAAGCCATCCCTGATCGCCTGCTTGGTGTATCTTACTCGTCTGTCTTCCTTCTTTGGCTTCGCTGTTTCCATTCCCGCCACGCTCCTTATTTCTTTATACATACATCTTACTATACAAATGATAGAAAATCAACACAATGCCTGTTTTTTTAGAGGCGAATTGACGCAGCTACGGATACATATATCTCTGGTGGCCCGGTGTCGAAGTCGCGGAGGAAACAGTCACGTTTCGCATCCCTAAAGGCACCGCACCCGTAGGGGCGATCATTGATCGCCCGGTTGCTCCGGTTTCGTCAGCATCAAAATATATGGTCGTAGGGAACGGATTTATCCGTTCCGCATGTTGCATCTATTGCCGCAGTTAATATAGTGGTGCGCAGCCGAGGTTTCGGCATTGTCTTCCCCTTGCGGAGCTTGAGGGGAAGGCATTTTAGTAGCGCTTTTACGCTGATGCCAATACGTTTTTTGCGTCAGCCCGACCGGGAGCTGCCGACAAAACCATGGCAAGCGGAACGGATAAATCCGTTCCCTACGAGGTGCAGGGGAAGGCAAGCGCCGCCAATGAATAATGAATGATGAATAATTAATAGTGAATAGTGAACAGGTGCGATGGGGGTACAGGCAGGAACTTTTGTAAAAAATGATAAAACGCAAAAAAAGTGCTTGACAAAACTCCGATATGGCGCTACTATGCCCACGTCAAAACAAACTGACAAATCTCGAGGAAAGGCAGAAAGCATCCATGAAGAAGCTGAGCAACGCAATGATGATGATGTACATGTGCATGTGCCGCATGTGCATGTTTCGTCGCGCTCACTTCGGTCAGGAACTTTCTTAAACCTGTTTGACGGCTCAAAGCCGAACCTCTTTGGATAGCAAACAGCGGAAGGTCGATGACCTCCCGCTGTTTTTTGTTTATCCGAAACGATTTCGATTTGAAAGGAGATGTGCCGTATGAAATGGCAGGTCATGCGAATGTGTCCCCGGGACACAGAGGATATTAATTACTGACAGACGACACGGCTCATTAAATTCAAAACTTTTAAGGAGAAAACGAAAATGAAAAAGTTCACCAAGATAATCGCACTTGCACTCGCGGTAGTGCTCGCATTCAGCCTCGCGGCATGCTCCGGCTCCAATAACGGCGGCGACAACGCCTCCGACAAGGTCATCAAGATCGCAGTTCCCAACGACACCACCAACGAAGCCCGCGCACTGCTCCTCCTCCAGGAGGCCGGCATCATCAAGCTCAAGGACGGCGCAGGCATCACCGCAACCAAGAACGACATCGCAGAGAACCCGTACAATGTTGAGATCGTTGAGGCCGAGGCCGCAGCGATCCCCCAGCTCCTTCCCGACGTTGACTACGCAGTCATCAACAGCAACTATGCAATAAACGCAGGCCTCAACCCCGTTAAGGACTCCCTGTTCAAGGAAGGCTCCTCCTCGGCATACGGCAACATCCTCGCAGTCAAGGAAGGCAACGAAAACACCGACGCAGTCAAGGCACTCAAGGCAGCTCTCGAAAGCAAGCAGGTAGCAGACTTCATCAACGAGAAGTACAACGGCAGCGTAGTTTCCACCGTAGATAACCTCACCGACGGCTTCGACAGCAGCGTTGACTACGCAGCTCTCGCAGGCACCACCATCTCCGTTGCAGCATCCCCCACTCCGCACGCAGAGATCCTTGAGATCGCAAAGCAGATCCTCGCAGAGAAGGACATCACCCTCGACATCCAGACCTACAACGATTACGTCGTTCCCAACAACGTCGTTGAAGACGGCACCGTTCTGGCAAACTACTTCCAGCACACTCCCTACCTCGATGACTTCAACGCCGAGCAGGGCACCCACATCGTCTCCGTGGCTTCCATCCACGTCGAGCCCATGGGTCTGTACGGCGGCACCCAGACCACTCTGGACGCAGTCTCCGGCAAGTAATTAATATTAAATCGCAGCCGGCAGGGTCAAGCTCCCTGTCGGCTACATCAGAGAGAGGGAAACGACAGTGATCGAACTAAAAAACGTCAGCAAGACCTTTGACTCCGGAACCGGCGAGGTAGACGCGCTCAAAAACGTCACGCTCACCATAAACGACGGAGACATATACGGAATAATAGGCATGTCCGGCGCAGGAAAGAGCACGCTCGTGCGATGCATAAACCTGCTCGAAAAGCCCTCGAGCGGCGAGATAATCGTAAACGGCGAGAGGCTTGACACAATGAGCCCGGCTCAGCTTCGCGCGGCAAGACGCAACATAACGATGATCTTCCAGCACTTCAATCTGCTCATGCAGCGCACATGCCTGAAGAATATCTGCTTCCCGATGGAGCTTGCAGGCGTCAAAAAGGCCGAGGCCGAAAAGCGCGCAAGAGAGCTTCTTGAGCTTGTCGGTCTGCCGGATAAGGCAAACGCCTATCCCGCTCAGCTCTCCGGCGGCCAGCAGCAGCGCATAGCAATAGCCCGCGCGCTCGCCACCGACCCCAAGGTTTTGCTGTGCGACGAGGCCACCAGCGCCCTCGACCCGAAAACGACACGTCAGATCCTTGAACTGATAAAGGACATAAACCGGAAGCTCGGCATAACGGTCGTCATCATCACCCACCAGATGAGCGTTGTCAAAGAGGTGTGCAACCACGTTGCCATCCTCGATGACGGCGAGGTCGCCGAGGAGGGCCTTGTCGCCGCGGTGTTCGCCGCGCCCAAGTCCCCTGCCGGACGCAGGCTCGTGTTCCCCGGCGGAGTTGACGAAATGGTCTCCGACCCCAAAACCGAGCGCCGCGTAAGGCTCATTTTCCGCGACAGTCAGACCACGGCGATCCCCCTTGTCGCGCGCCTTGCATCCGAGGAGAACATCTTCTGCAACATCATTTCCGCATCGACGCAGAAGCTCTCCGAGGAGGTCTACGGCAGCCTTCTGATAGGCATCCCCAGCGCCCATTTTGACAGAGCGCTGAAATTCATTTCATCCGTTGCAAACGTCACGGCAGAGGAGGTGGACGGCAATGTACAGTAATCTGTTTTCCGAAAAGTCCGTTCAGGATCTTATCTCGATACTGCCCAGCCTGCCGACCGCTCTGTGGGAGACGTTTTACGTCACCGTTCTGAGCACCGCGCTTTCCCTCGTGATCGGACTTCCGCTCGGCGTTCTGCTCGTCACCGGCGAAAAGGACGGCGTTCTGCCGCTGCCGGGCTGGCTTATGCACCTGCTGAACATCATAATAAACCTGCTGCGCTCGATCCCCTTCCTTATATTGATGATCATGGTCCTTCCTCTCTCCAGAGCGCTCATAGGCACCGCCGTCGGCACGACGGCGACGATCGTTCCGCTGGTCGCGGCTGCATTCCCCTTCGTTGCGCGCCTTGTTGAGAGCAGCCTGCGCGAGCTTGACGGCAACATCATCGAGGCCGCGCAGAGCATGGGCGCATCGCCCTTCCAGATAATCTGCAAGGTCATGATCCCCGAGAGCATACCCTCGCTGATCCAGAACGTCACCATCGCACTGACGACCATCCTCAGCTACTCGGCAATGAGCGGCATCATCGGCGGCGGCGGTCTAGGCAAGATTGCCATCGACTACGGCTACTATCGCTACAAGTACCTCATCATGGTCGTTGCAGTCATCATCCTCATCCTGCTCGTCCAGTTCTTCCAGAGCCTCGGAACATATCTGGCAAAGAAGAGCGACAAGCGGCTCAAATAAAAATCCTCTTTTTTTCATATTATATAATGTATAATGAACAGTCCTTTTCGGACTGTTCATTTTTTTAGACAAATCGCGCCTAATGCTTGATTTTAGGACTGATAACTGATATTGTCTATGTTAAATAAAGTTACTTTATTGTAAGTTTATTTTGAGTAAAAGTCGATGCAAGGGTGGTTATATGAAGAATACGTTCAAAATATTCTTTTCCGACATTAAAAGCCTCTCCAGGCACTTCTTTGCAGTCCTCGTCGTGATCGCCATAATGATCATACCGGCACTGTATGCGTGGGTAAACATCTACGCAAACTCCGATCCTTACGGAAACACTGGCAACATAAGCGTTGCCGTCGCTTCCGACGATCTGGGCTATGAAGGCCAGAACATGGGTGAGAGCGTACTCGAAGGCCTGAAGGACAACAAGTCGATAAACTGGGTGTTTACCGGCAGCACCGATAAGGCCATCAAGGGTGTTGAAAGCGGTAAATATTACGCCGCCATCGTCATAGGCGAAAATTTCAGCCGCAACATGTATGATCTCAAAAGCGCGCTGACCGACAACGAAAGCACCGTTACATATTACAAAAACGCGAAAACGAACGCCATTGCCGTGAAGATAACCGACACGGCGGCCGAAACGGTTCAGAATAACGTTAAGGTGCAGTACCTCAAGGTGCTGTTCCAGACCGTTTTCACCAAGGGTCAGGAGCTTGGCGAGGACATTGACGAGGAGCAGGCGGTAAACGCCGTTATCGCGCAGCTTACCGACCTGAGCAAGAGCCTGCGCCATTACAGCGACTCGGTCGGCCGCTTCGTCAGCGACAGCTCGTCGATATCCTATGTTCTCTCGGGCATTGGCAGCAGCACGGCAAACGCCTCGGCGGCGCTCTCCGGCAGTCAGGCGACGCTAAACTCCGCGCAGGCGGCAGTTAGCAATGCGCAGACCTCGATAGATCAGCTCGCCAACGGACTTGACGGCAAGCTCGCAGAGCTTGAGGCTGATCTTGACGCGGTAACGGACGCGCTGAACAAGCTCGCCTCCAGCGAGGTCATAAACGGCAGCATCGAGCTGCACAATCAGATGGTCGATAACGCGAAAAACGCGGCGGCCAAGCTTCAGACGCATCTTGAATCGCTGCGCGCCATCCTTCCGGAAAACAGCGCGCTGAGCGGAACGGCATACGTTGCAAACACGCTTGACGCGCTCATCGAGCGCACAAAGCAGATGCAGAACCAGCTCGACCTGCTTTATAACGACGCGAGCTTCGTCGAGGATGCGGCGAACATCACCGGCGCGTGCGCCGACACGGTCTCGCTCATGCGCTCGATGATAACAAACCAGCTTAAAACCGGCATCGACATGATGCTCACCAATCTCTCGAGCACGCTGAACATGATGAGCCCGCTCATCTCGAGCCTCGGCATAACGCTTGACGATATCGCGCCCGTTGTCGAGTCGGCAGGCGATACGCTTTCGTACGTCTCCTCGGCAATGACAAGGCTCCAGTCGCTTATGACCCGCGTTGCAGACGCCTGCGACCAGCTTCTCGTCAAAATAAACGAGGGTACGGCAGACGAGCGGCTCCAGACGCTCATAACCGTCCTCAACGGCAACGCGGAAAAATACGCGGAATTTCTCTCCTCGCCGGTGAGCGTGACGGAGGAGACCATCTATCCCGTCGCAAGCTACGGCGATGCAATGACGCCGTTCTATTCCGCGCTGGCCATCTGGGTCGGCGGCGTTATCCTCACCGCGATACTCAAGGTCGAGGCCGAGCCTAAGGGTCTGCGCAACGTGACCGAAGGCCAGAAGTACTGGGGCAAGTTCCTCCTGTTCTTCATCCTCGGGCAGATACAGACCGCGGTCATCGTTCTGGGAGATATATATCTGCTCGGCTGCCAGTGTCAGGAGCCGGTCATGTTCTGGGTGGCGTCGGCAATAACGAGCTTTGCCTTCACGGCGGTGATCTATTCGCTGGCGCTGGCGTTCGGCGATATCGGCAAGGCGATCGTGATCGTCATCGTCGTCATGCAGGTCGCAGGCTCCTCGGGCTCTTACCCGATCGAGATCCTGCCGGATATATTCAGCAAGATCTATCTCTTCTTCCCCTTCCCGTACGCCATAAACGCAATGCGCGAGGCGATATGCGGCATGTATCAATGGGACTACTGGATCTATCTTGGCGAGCTTATGATATTCGCCGTCGGCGGCATACTCATCGGCCTTGTGCTGAGAAAGCCGTTTATAAAGCTCAACCGCTTCGTAGAGCACGAAGTGGAGAAATCGGGGGTGCTGTGATATGGCAAAGAAACTCAATGTCCGCGTCCGCGAAAACAGCACCGATGTGCTTTACGGCAAGCTGCTTATGTACGCCGAGCAGGTGCACCAGGGCAACAAGCGCCGCATAAGGCACGGCCTTGTGAGCCTTATAGTGATCCCTATCGTTCTCATGGTCGTTCTTCTTCTGACAGAAAGCTCGCGCATAGTGTTCCTGCTTATCTGGATCGCGTGCATGTTCGTCGTTGCGGCGTTTTTGCTGTACGTCGCTTATTCCGACTGGATGCTGCAAACCACGATAAACGAACTATCGCGCGATGAGCTGGGCGAGCTGGACAGCCTCATAACCGTCAAGCAGCCGCGCAGCCTTAAGCTGCTGAAAAAGCTTGAAGAGGAGGTGACGAAGTGAAAAATATCTTCGCAATATGCAGAAACGATCTGCGCAGAATATCTTCAAACGTCGTCGCCATAGTCCTCATCCTCGGACTTGCCGTTGTTCCGTGCCTGTATGCGTGGTTCAACATCTTCTCAAACTGGGACCCCTACGGCCCGGACGCGACCTCGCGCATAAAGGTCGCCGTCGCGTCGGAGGACTCCGGTGCCTCGGTGCTGGGACTTAAAATCAACATCGGCTCGCAGGTCATATCCGCGCTCGAGGCAAACGACACCATCGGCTGGCAGTTTGTTGACACGAAGCAGGAAGCACTCGACCTTGTTTACAGCGGCGACTGCTACGCGGCTCTCGTCGTGCCCGATGATTTTACCGCAAACGTCACAAGCTTTCTAAGCGGAGACATCACCAATCCCGATATCATTTTCTATCAGAACGACAAGAAAAACGCCATCGCGCCGAAGATAACCGGCAAGGCCAAGACCGCCGTTCAGGAGCAGGTAAACGCCACCTTCGTTCAGACGATATCCGACGATATCGCGTCGCTGATCTCCGTTGCCAACGCAAACGGCATCTCGGCCGAGGATCTTCTCAACGATATGAGCAAGGACATAAACGACCTGAGCGCCAAGCTTTCCGACTGCTGCGCGGCTCTGAGCGCGGCAAACGGACTGACAAACTCAGCGCGAAACCTTATAAACGTTTCGGTGAAGCTGTGCAACAGCACCTCGGCAAGCCTTGAGCAGTCAAAGGAGCTGCTGAACAAAACCGGCGACGACGCGGCAACGATAAATAACCGCATCGACACGACGGTGCAGAGCGTGACCACCGCGCTCGCGCAGGCAGACTCCAACCTCGCCGCCATTCAGGCAAGCCTCGAGGACGCTTTTTCCGACATAAACCGCTATAACGACTACGTTTCCACCGGCCTTGCGGCCGACGTCGCCATGCTCGATGCGTTCAGCACCAATTGCAGCGATATGGCGCAGTCGTTCACGTCCATCGGCTTTGACGCCGCGGCAGCCCAGATGAACGCGCTTGCCGCAAAGCTCAAAGCCCTCAGCTCCGCTCTGTCGAGCCTCAAGGAGGCAAACGACGACAGCTGGGCCGGCATCCGCGAGCAGCAGGCCGCGCTCATCGACCAGATCACCTCCGCGCGCGAGACGATCAGCAATCTCTCGGCAAGCGTCAGCAGCGAGCTTTCGCCGAAGCTGCACGAGGCGCTGAACAAGGCGCAGGGCGCATCGTCGTCCGTCAGCTCCGTGCTCGGCAAGCTGCAAAGCTCGACGAGCGCACTCAGCGGAACGCTCAACTCCTACCTCGGCTCCATCGGAACGATGCAGACCGGCTTTGCCGACACGCAGAAGGCCATTGAGGGCGCGCAGGCCGAGCTGAAGGTCGTTTCCGAGTTCGTTTCCGCCCTTGCGGGCAGCAATCTGCTCGCCGAGGTCACGGACACGCTCGAGAGCGAGGGCGACCTTGTCGGCAATTATCTCGCCTCGCCCATAAAGATGGACACCGTCATTAAATTCGACATCAAAACCTACGGCTCGGCAATGGCTCCGTTCTACACCGTTCTTGCCCAGTGGGTCGGCGCGCTGCTGAGCGCCGTGTTCCTCAAGGTCAAGATCCGCAAGGAGCACGAGCCGGCAAATCTGCGTCTGCACGAAAGATTTTTCGGCAGATACGGTCTGTTCTTCCTCGTAGCCATCGGTCAGGCGATCATAGTTTCGCTCGGCGATCTGTTCTATGTCCAGATCCAGTGCGTCGCACCGTGGCGGTTTATACTCGCATCCGTGGTGACGGGACTTTGCTTCTCACTCATAAACTACGCGCTTGTTTTTGCGCTTGATAACATCGGCATGGCAATCTCCGTTATCGTCATGGTCTTGCAGGTCGGCGGCTCCGGCGGAACGTACCCCGTCGAGGTGCTGCCGGAGATATTCCGCAAGATGTATGACTTCATGCCGTTTAAATATGCAATGAACGCAATGCGCGAGACCATCGGAGGTATGTACGGCGATGTGTATCTGCACAACATTGTTGTCCTCCTGTGTATATGCGTCGGTTCGATCATTCTCGGACTTGCGCTGTACTATCCCTGCCTTGGTCTGAACCGCTTAATTGAATCAAGTAAAAGAAAGAGTGAGATTATGCTATGATCATCGATTTCAAAGCGCATGTTATGCCCGGCATGGACAAAACCTGCAAAAACCGGATCGACACTATTCGCCGCCTTATGGCGGCGAAGGATGCCGGGGTCGATCTGATCGTCGCCGCGCCCGTTTACGATCCCGACGAGTGCAGCGTCGAGGAATTTCTTGACCGCCGCCGCCAGAGCGAGGATATCCTCGGCAGTCTCATGAACGATGAGCTTCCCGAGGTCATGACGGCCGCGATGGTCAAATTCAGCGATAAGCTTCTGACAGCCGACGAGCTGGATAAGCTCTGCTTCGGCGACAGGTGCTTTATCCTGAACATGAGGGACACAACATGGGACGACACCACCGAGGCCGTGCTGCGCAGGCTAACGGGAAGGCTGTGCATGAACGTCATCCTTGCCGATGCGAGCGAGGATGTGCTCAAAAACAGCGATAAGCTCCAGCAGCTCGGAGTCCACGTCATGCTCGATCTCGAGGAGATCCATCACAAAAAACAGATCCGCGCCTATCTTCCGCTGATCGGAAGCGGCCTTATCTGCGCCATCGGCAGCGACTGGGGTTCGGAGGCGCCCTACCGTTTCCTGCGCAAGACCAAAAGGCGTATGGACGAAGCGTTTGACACCGTTATGGCAGCGTCCGCTCACCTGCTCGGCCGATAACGCCACAGCACGCAAAGAAATAGAGACGATTTTACCCCCGGCGGATCCCGCCGGGGGTAAAATCATGTGTTGGTGTGTGATGCGGTTTATCCGCGGCGGTCAGGGTAAAAGAAAATCCCGAAGCTCAAAAGCTTCGGGATCAACTATGGTGGACGATACAAGACTCGAACTTGCGGAGGCCTGCCGCTTTGCGCCCGGCATCCGCCGCCTGTTCCGCTTGAGCAAGCTCAAGCTCGAATTCGGTCACAAGCTTCGAGTCCTTATACCTGAAGAAAAAAGAAAACCTACAGCTCAAATAAGCTGTAGGTTTTTGGTGGACGATACAAGACTCGAACTTGTGACCTCCCGCACGTCAAGCGGATGCGCTACCAGCTGCGCCAATCGTCCATTTTCATCGGCAACGGTTATTCTACCCGATGCCGATGGATTTGTCAATACTTTTTTTCAGTTTCTCACATAAACCGTGCATTCGGCGGTTTTTCCGTAGCACGAGAGGACGACCTTCATCGTTCCTGCGCTTACGCCCGTCACGGTGCAGGTGCCGTTTTCGTTGGTCGTCACTGTTGCAACGTTCGGGTCAGTCGATGACCACTGATACTCGGCAGTGACCGTCATCGGGAAGTGCGAGCCTGTGAGCGTTATCGACTGGCCGGCCTGGATCGCAAACTCCGTGCAGGGATTTGCGTAGGGGCTGCTCATCGTGACCGAGGTTATCTCCGGCGTGGGAGTCGGAGTCGGGGTCGGAGTCGGGGTCGGAGTCGGCGCGGCAGAGACATCTGCCGGAGGCGTCGGCATTACCGGAGCATTGGGATTGTCCGCATTATCGAGGCTCACGGTTATCATGACTATGAGCGCCGCTATGATGGCGACGATGAGTATCGCGCCGAAAATAAACTGCCATTTGCGATTATCGCCCGCTCTTTTATTTGCGGCCGTGCCTTTGACGGCGCTGGGCGTTGTGCCGGGAGCGCGGCGGCTGTTCTGGACTCTGCGAGTGCTGCACTTGGGACAGCGGCGGCGCATTGCGGAATACTTCTCTCCGCAGCGGCGGCAGGTCACCTGAGGAATCAATGCCATATATGCTCCTCCTTATTGCTTGATATCTTAAATATAATACAATATTATAGCTTTCCCGTCAAGTATCGCACCCGGCAAGCCGGCGGCGGATATACTCGGCGACGTCGTCGGCCGCAATGCCCAGAGCATAGGCCAGCTCGCCGTGCAGCATGCGCTCGGCCGTTTTGAGATACTGCGCATCGACATTGTGGAAATGCTTTTTCTGATCCTTGAGCGCCTCGCGACGGCGATACAGCATTCCGACAAGCTGCATGAGCTGCTTGCGGCTGCCGTTTTTGACGATATCGTCGCAGACCGTTTTGCGCTCGTTATCGCTCGTTATCCAGTCAAGCGGCTCGTTCGCTGCCTCGTCGATAAGCGCGTTTGCCTCGCTGCCCGTCAGCACCGGGCGGAGCTTATTTGCAAGCTTTTCGCTCGCCGTCGGCACATAAACAGTGCTGCCCGGATCGTCGATCGGGCTGAGGACATAGTACTCGCCCTTCGTTTTTCCGAGCTTGAGCATGCTTATCTCCTTGACCATGCACACTCCCTGCGTTCCATAGACAACCGTTTGACCAACCGCCAGCATTTTTTCGACCTCCAAAAAAATTGCGCCGCTTCATGCGGCACCACAAAAGCTTTTATCCTTAATACATTATTAACATATATTAATATATCACATTTTTAATTTTGTTGCAAGGAAGAAAAAAATAGTATATAATAATCGCTTGTCAACAAACAAAACAAAAGATTGGAGTGTTATTATGAAACGCACTAAGATCGCTCAGATATTTGCCGATGCGGACAGCTTCGGCGGCAAAGAGATAACCGTCTGCGGCTGGGCGCGCACCATTCGCGACATGAAGAATTTCGGCTTTATCGAGCTTAACGACGGCTCGTGCTTCAAGAGCCTGCAGGTCGTGCTCGAGCGCGAGAAGCTCGATAACTACGACGAGCTTGCGCATCAGAACGTCGGCGCGGCGTTCATCGCCAAGGGCGAGCTTGTGCTCACGCCCGACGCGAAGCAGCCGTTTGAGCTGAAGGCGACCGAGGTCGCCGTCGAGGGCGTATCCACCCCCGACTATCCGCTTCAGAAAAAGCGCCACAGCGTCGAGTTTTTGCGCACGATCCAGCACCTGAGACCGCGCACGAACCTGTTCTCGGCGACCTTCCGCGTCCGCAGCGTTGCGGCGCAGGCCGTGCACGAATTTTTCCGCAATAACGGCTTTGTATACGTCCACACGCCGATCATCACCGGCTCCGACTGCGAGGGCGCAGGCGAGATGTTCCGCGTGACCACCCTCGACCTGAACGACCTTCCTCTGCGCGAGGACGGCAAGGTCGATGACAGCAAGGATTTCTTCGGCAAGGTCACGAGCCTTACCGTTTCCGGCCAGCTCAACGCCGAAAACTTCGCCATGGCATTCGGCGATGTTTACACCTTCGGCCCGACCTTCCGCGCCGAGGTATCCTACACTCAGCGCCACGCCGCCGAGTTCTGGATGATCGAGCCCGAGATGGCGTTTGCCGACCTTTATGACTACATGGACAACGCCGAGGCGATGGTCAAGTACGTCATAAACACCGTCATCGAGCGCTGCCCACAGGAGATGCAGTTTTTCAACTCCTTCGTGGACAAGGGGCTGCTCGAGCGCCTCGAGAACGTCGTTTCCAACGAGTTCGGCCGCATAAGCTACACCGAGGCAGTCGATATCCTCAAGAAAAGCGGCGAGAAGTTCGACTTCCCCGTTGAGTGGGGCATCGATCTGCAAACCGAGCACGAGCGCTACCTGACCGAGAAGGTCTTTAAAAAGCCCATCTTCGTCACCGATTACCCCAAGGATATCAAGGCGTTTTACATGCGCGCAAACGACGACGGCAAGACCGTTGCCGCAGCCGACTGCCTTGTTCCCGGCGTCGGCGAGATCATCGGCGGCTCGCAGCGCGAGGAGCGCCTCGACGTTCTGCTTGCACGCATGAACGAGCTGGGTCTGAACCCCGACGACTACTGGTGGTACCTCGATCTGCGCCGCTACGGCTCCTGCCGCCACGCAGGCTACGGTCTGGGCTTCGAGCGTCTGGTCATGTACCTCACCGGCGTTTCCAATATCCGCGACGTCGAGCTTCATCCCCGCACCACCGGCAACGCTGATTTTTAGAGGCGATTTGACGCACCTACCAATACGGTTATCTCTGGTAGCCCGGTTCGGGACAATGGAATAAACCGTAACTGCTACGCAACCCGGTAGTGCGGTGTTGAGTTTTGCGGTGTCCCGGTTCGAGGGTGCGGAGGAAACCGTGGCTGCCTCGCACTTTTTCAGAGGCGCTTTGGCGCAGCTACGGATACATTTATCTCTGGTTGCCCGGTTCGAGGCAATGGAATAAACCGTGATTGCCACGCAACCCGTTAGTGCGCTGCAAAGTTTTTTTGCCGCACTCCATTGGCTCACCTGTCAAGGGGAGCAGGCAGCTTTGCTGCCGAGGGGTTGAAAAAACTATTCGCTATCAGCTATCAGCTCTCCGCTGCGGCCAACGGTCGCTTGTAGGGAACGGATTTATCCGTTCCGTTGTGATGGTTTTGCCGGTAGTTCCCGGTCGGGCAACCGCAAAAACTGTATCGGCATCAGCGTTGATGCGCAATTAAAAATCCGTGCGCTTGCGCACACCGCAATTATTCATTATTAATTATTCATCATTCATTATTCATCGGGGCGGTCGCAGACCGCCCCATTTTTGCCTTCCCCTGCGTAGCTTGAGGGGAAGACTTTTTAGAGGCGCTTTTTTAGAGGCGCATTCACAATGTACCGATGCGTTTATTGCGTCAGCCCGACCGGTGGGTTCCGACAAAACCGTTACAAGCGGAACGGATAAATCCGTTCCCTACGAGCGACCGTTGGCCGCAGCGGAGAGCTAATAGCTGATAGTTAATAGTTTTTTTATTCAACCCCTCGGCAGCAAAGCTGCCTGCTCCCCTTGACAGGTGAGCCACTGTGGTGCGGCAAAAAACTTTGCAGCGCACTAACGGGTTGCGTGGCAATCACGGTTTATTCCATTGCCTCGAACCGGGCAACCGCAAAAGCCGTATCCGTAGGTGCCCCAATTCGCCTCTAAAAAACCTTGACGAACGTGGGGTTTTGGTGCATTATATAATGTAATTATGCATACGCAATACTGAAAGGATCGGAACATGCTTTTTGCGATCATTGCCGCGGTGATACTCATTGCGGATCAGTGGCTGAAATATTGGGTCACGGTTAATATAACGCTCTCGACCGGCTCGCAGGAGCTGATCCCGGGCGTGGTGAAGCTTGTTAATATCCACAACTCCGGCGCGGCGTTCGGCCTGCTTGACAATGTTGACTATGCGCGCTGGATATTCCTCGCGGTGACGGCGGTGTTCGTCGTTGTGATCGCCGTGCTGCTGGTCAAGCGCGTGTTCGACTCGCGCTTTGCGGTGTGGTGCGAGGTGCTGTTTCTCACGGGCGCGCTCGGCAACTGCATCGACCGCGTTTTCCTCGGCTACGTTGTGGACATGTTCAAGCTCGAGTTTGTCAACTTCGCGGTGTTCAACATCGCCGACGCGGTTTTGGTCGTGTCGTGCCTGATGTTCGTAATATATGTTTTCTTCGGCTCGCGCGGCGACGATGACGAGGACGACGAGCCTATAAAGGTCCGCCCCATGCCGCGCAGCGCGTCGGCAGACCCCGTTGACGATTTTGCCGACATTTTCGGCATAAGCACCAAGGCCGCCGAGCAGCCCGCAGAGGCTCAGCCGCTCAAGCCCGAGGAGAGCAAGCTTCCGCCGACGCACGATGCGTTCTGGGACGATTTCGGTCCTGCGCAGCGCACGGCCGCGCCGAAGCCTGCCGAAAAAGCGCCGGAGGCAAAGCCGAAGTCGGCAGCCGATGCCGGCGAGGACTTCAGCATTGAGGATATTCTGGCCGAGTTTAAGGATCTGTAATGGATTATTTGGATGATAACATCATAACGATAACAGCACAGGAGAGCGCCGAACGTATCGACGCTCTCCTTGCGCGCTGTGTGCCGGAGCTTACGCGCAGCGCCGCCGCGCGGCTGATCGAGGACGGCGCAGTGACCGTCGGCGGACGCACGGTCAGGAAAAACTACAAGTGCGCGCCCGGCGACGAGATAAGCCTTATCATGCCCGAGGCCGCCGACTGTGAGCTGAGGCCGCAGGATATCCCCATCGACGTCGTGTACGAGGACGACGATCTGCTGGTCGTCAACAAGGCGCGCGGCATGGTCGTCCACCCTGCCCCCGGCCACCCGGACGGCACGCTCGTAAACGCGCTGATGTTCCGCTGCGGCGACTCGCTGTCCGGCATCGGCGGCGAGAAGCGCCCCGGCATCGTGCACCGCATCGACAAGGACACGTCGGGACTGCTGATAGTCGCGAAAAACGACTTTGCGCATCTGGCGCTGTCGGCTCAGCTTGCCGACCGCAGCCTGTCGCGCGTGTACGAGGCCGTCGTGCGCGGCGGCATGCGCGAGGATTCGGGCACGGTTAACGCGCCCATCGGCCGGCATCCGACCGACCGCAAGAAAATGGCCGTCACACAGAAGGGCTCGCGCAGCGCGGTCACGCACTGGGAGGTCATTGCGCGCTACCGCGGCTACACGCACATCCGCTGCCGGCTCGAGACCGGCCGCACGCATCAGATCCGCGTCCACATGGCGCACATCGGGCATCCCCTGCTCGGCGACGCGCTTTACGGCGCGCCCTCGCCCGACAAGGGGCTTAGCGGCCAGTGTTTGCACGCGCGCGAGCTGAAATTCATCCATCCGCGCACCGGCGAGCATGTCGTCGTCTCCACCGATCTGCCCGAGTACTTCACATCCGTCCTCCACCGCCTTTTTCCGGAGGCGAATTGACGCAGTCACCAATACGGTGATTGCCGGTACCCGGTGTCGAGACTGCGGAGGAAACCGTGGTTGCCTCGCGTAGCGCAAGTGCGCTGCTGAATTTTAGGATGCACCCTTGTAGGGAACGGGCTTGCCCGTTCCGCCTGTTATGGTTTAGTCGGTAGTTCCCGGTCGGGATACCGCAAAAAACGTATCGGTATCGGTGCTTATGCGCCGCCGAAAAAACGGATTTATCCGTTCCGCTTGCCACGATTTAGTCGGTAACTCCCGGTCGGGATACCGCAAAAACCGTATCGGTACAATGTAAATGCGCCTCTAAAATGCCTTCCCCTGCGTAGCTTGAGGGGAAGGTGTCACCTTTGGTGACGGATGAGGTGTTATTAAATCTTTGCCGTCAGGCAAACACATTATTAAAATCGGGCGAGCAATGCTCGTTTTTTTAGAGGCGATTTTACATTCTACGAATACATTTTTTGCGGTATCCCGACCGGTGGTTATTGACCAAACCGATATATATGGAAACAATGTAGCGCCTACGGCGCGGATATAATTACACCTCATCTGCCGCAAGCGGCATCTTCCCCTCAAGCTCCGCAAGGGGAAGACAATTGGGTGCGGTGCAAAACACAACACCGCACTAATGTACGGCGAGGCACACGCGATTTATTCCAATGTCCCGAACCGGGCTACCAGAGATATGCGTATTGGTAGGTGCTTCAATTCGCCCCTAAAAGATTTCGTCGGTATTCCGTCGGCAGACTGCCGACGGATTTTTTAAATTCTGCGGAGAATTTGCTCTGATTTTCGTAGCCCACGCGCTCGGCGATCTCGGCAATGCTCAGCCCCGTTTCGCGCAGAAGCTTTGAGGCAAGCTCCATGCGGTGCTCCCTTATGTGCGCGGCAAGCGACTTGCCGTAGACGGCCTTGAACATCTCCTTGAGCGAGGACGGATTGATGAGAAAGCGGCGCGACAGCTCGTCGATGGTGTATCGCCGGTCGAGATTTTCCGTCAGAAGATCGTGCACGCGGCGTATGGTGTCGAGCTGCTCGGCGGAGTATCTGCCCTCGCCGCCGGTTGCGGCGTCAAGCTCCGGCAGCTCCGGTACGCTTTGAATATCGCCGTCGTGCTCTTCGGGGCAGGATATCTCCATCGTCTTTTCGATCATAATATGCAATAGCCTCACCTGCTCGGTCGCGGCGGCCTTGTAGTAGACCTCCTTGCCGTCGCGCCGGCTTACTATAAGTCCCGAATCCCTGAGCTGGCGCAGATGATGCGACACCGCGGGGCTTGTCATGTCCGTCAGGATTGATATATTCACAACGCATTCCTCACAATGGCACAAGAGCCAGAATATCCTCACGCGGCTTGAATCGGCAAGCAGCTTGAATATGTCCGACACCGTGCGAAAGCTCTCGGTTTTCGCGACGTTATCGCGCAGATGCTCGCTTATTTCCTCGCCGTGATCGTGCAGGGCAGCTTCGTTTTCCATAGTCGTTACTCCATTCGGAAATGATTTAAGCCCATTTGGAAGTTCATTGCCGCGCGGCATTGACTTTTCGGCTCGCAATTATTATACTGCAAGCAGAACGATTAAACAACTACTTAATTGTTGAATTAAATATGTATAGGAGAAACCATCATGAAAAAGACTTATAAGATCGAAGTAGACTGCGCAAACTGTGCAAATCTCATGGAAGAGGCAGCCGGCAAGACCGAGGGCGTCGAGAAGGCCGCAGTCAATTTCATGACCCAGAAGATGACCCTTGAGTTTGCAGAGGGCGCGGACATTGACGCCGTTATGAAGAACGTCGTCAAAAACTGCAAAAAGGTCGAGGATGACTGCGAGATCTATCTTTAAGCCGCATAAGTCCGTAAACGCCCTTCATGATGAGGGGCGTATTTTAATCATAAGGGAAAGATGATATTATGAATAAAAAGCAGAAAAAAGTGCTCGTGCGAATATTGATCACAGCGGCGCTGCTCGCACTGCTGAATCTGGTGCATCTTCCGGAGATACCGGCAATGATCCTGTATCTTGCGGCATATCTCATTATAGGATATGATATTTTGCGCAAGGCCGGCAAGGGCATTTTAAACGGCCGCGTTTTCGACGAGAACTTCCTGATGGCCGTTGCCACGATCGGCGCGGTCGCGCTTGCGATCATAAGCGGCAGCGGCGACTTCAACGAGGCGGTGCTGGTAATGCTGTTTTACCAGGTCGGCGAGCTGTTCCAGAGCTACGCCGTCGGCAAAAGCCGCCGCAGCATAGCCTCGCTGATGGACATCCGCCCCGACTACGCAAACATTGAGGTTGACGGAAAGCTCGAGCAGGTCGATCCCGACGAGGTCGAGACCGGCAGCGTCATAGTCGTGCAGCCGGGCGAAAAGGTGCCGATCGACGGCGTTGTCATCTCCGGCAGCTCGACCGTAAACACCAGCGCCCTGACGGGCGAGAGCCTGCCGCGCGACATCGCCGAGGGCGACGAGATCATAAGCGGCTGCATAAACCTCAGCGGACTTATCCGCGTGCGCACGACAAAGCCCTTCGGCGAATCGACCGTGTCGAAGATACTGGAGCTTGTTGAAAGCTCCGGCTCGCGCAAATCGCGCTCGGAGCAGTTTATCTCGCGCTTTGCAAGGGTCTACACCCCCATCGTGTGCTACTCGGCGCTTGCGCTTGCGATACTGCCGCCGCTTGTGCGCATCGTGCTCATGGGTCTGGGCGGCGACTGGACCGACTGGATCTATCGCGCGCTGACCTTCCTCATCATAAGCTGCCCCTGCGCGCTGGTCATCAGCATTCCGCTGAGCTTCTTCGCGGGTCTGGGCGGCGCGAGCAGCGAGGGCGTTCTTATAAAGGGCTCGAACTATCTTGAGGCTCTGGCGCAGACAAAGACCGTCGTTTTCGACAAGACCGGCACGCTCACGCGCGGCGTTTTCGAGGTCAGCGGCATCCATCACTGCCCCATAGAGGACGAAAAGCTGCTTGAATACGCGGCCCTTGCCGAGTGCGCCTCCTCGCACCCGATCAGCAAAAGCCTGCGCGAGGCTCACGGCAAGGAGCTTGACCGCAGCCGCGTGAGCGATATCGAGGAGATAAGCGGCAACGGCGTTATCGCAAAGGTTGACGGCCGCACGATAGCCGCCGGCAACGACCGTCTGATGCAGCGCCTCGGCATAGATCACAAGCCCTGCCGCAGCGTCGGCACGATCGTGCATGTTGCCATCGACGGCGTTTACTCGGGCCACATTGTCATCTCCGACGTTGTAAAGCCCAGCTCCGCACAGGCGATAGCCGAGCTTAAAAAGCAGGGCGTCGGCAAGACCGTCATGCTCACGGGCGACGCAAAGGTGGTTGCCGAAAAGGTCGCAGCCGACCTCGGCGTTGACGAGGTACACAGTCAGCTCCTGCCCGGCGACAAGGTCAGCGAGGTCGAGCGTCTGCTCGGCGAGACCAGCGGCAAGGCAAAGCTTGCCTTCGTCGGCGACGGCATAAACGACGCCCCCGTGCTCTCGCGCGCCGACATCGGCATCGCGATGGGGGCAATGGGCTCGGACGCCGCCATCGAGGCAGCAGACGTTGTGCTCATGGACGACGATCCGCTGAAGATATCCAGAGCGATAAAAATTTCGCGCAAGTGCATCCGCATCGTGTACGAAAACATCGTTTTCGCCCTCGGCGTGAAGTTTGCCTGTCTGCTGCTGGGCGCGCTCGGCATAGCCGACATGGGCGCGGCTATCTTCGCCGACGTCGGCGTAATGGTCATAGCCGTGCTCAACGCAATGCGCGCGCTGCACTGCTCGAAATAATAAAAACATCACAAGATCCGCTCCTAGGAGCGGATCTCAGTCTGTCGAAAAAGTCCAGCAACGGCTGGGCTTTTTTGCGTTTATATGATAAAATGGTTCTGGGTGATGAAAGATGCTGGAACGCGGAAAAATGGATCGTGGTGTCATAGAAATCGTCGATACAGAGAGCTTGGTTCCCAAGGGGCATCTGCTGAGAAAAATAGATGAAGCAGTAGATTTTAACCGGCTCTATGAAATGGTGGAACCATTGTACAGCGAAGATAACGGGCGGCCCAGTGTGGACCCTGTTGTGCTGTTCAAAATGGTTCTGATCCAGCATCTGTACGGCCTGCCGTCCTTGCGGCGGACGGCGGATGAGATCAGCGCAAATATCTGCTACCGTTGGTTTCTGGGCTATACGCTGCAAGAGGAAACGCCGCATTTTTCCACGGTGAGTTATAATTTCCGTCATCGGTTTACCGCAGAAACCGTGGACCAGGTCTTTGCGTGGATACTGGAAGAGGTGGCGGAAGCGGGATATCTGTCCCC
>CEAR01035539.1_pt1 | contig 47856 bp, 42 predicted proteins | sample 557461 | NCBI WGS metagenome assembly CEAR01 (sample SAMEA3182075, study PRJEB8094) | gut metagenome | biome: human; feature: gut; material: Stool; isolation source: human stools | place: Canada | collected 2012-03-14 | reverse complement strand
GTGAGGATTGAGCCGAATACCCACAACTTGGCAACCTTGTACTTCTTGCACAGGGCGATAATCTTGTCGATATTCATATCTATCAGTTTCATAAATAGTTACTCCAACAATTTCTCTACCTCTGCCTTAAGCAATGGCAGATGACGGACTACAATTCCCCACATAATATCATCGGTTACGCTGTCGTAGCCATGAATTACATAATTGCGTGTGTCTACAATCCTACGAGCAGAAGTAATTTCGATATCTGGAGCGAGTTTCAGAAGTCTGTTCATTGCTTCGCCAATTATGGTTATGTTACGTTCAACGGCGCGGCGCAGGCATACATCTGACAAATATACATCGTAGCGCATTGGGCGAGTTTCAAAAAAAGACTCAACCTCAACGATTGCATTACGGATATCCTCAAGAGTCTTATTTATTGAACGCTCCATAATAATTTGCGAGTTTCATCGACTTCGGCACGGAAGAAGCGATTTTTAATTGATTTATTCACTACCATATCGACCTTTCGACCAACGACAGCTTCTATCTCGTGAATAAAGTTGAAAAAATTGTCGGCATAATCAAGCAAGTCGATACGATTTTCATCAAAATCGACAAGGAAATCCACGTCGCTGTCGTCATTGAAACGGGGAGTGAGGATTGAGCCGAATACCCACAACTTGGCAACCTTGTACTTCTTGCACAGGGCGATAATCTTGTCGATATTCATATCTATCAGTTTCATAAATAGTTACTCCAACAATTTCTCTACCTCTGCCTTAAGCAATGGCAGATGACGGACTACAATTCCCCACATAATATCATCGGTTACGCTGTCGTAGCCATGAATTACATAATTGCGTGTGTCTACAATCCTACGAGCAGAAGTAATTTCGATATCTGGAGCGAGTTTCAGAAGTCTGTTCATTGCTTCGCCAATTATGGTTATGTTACGTTCAACGGCGCGGCGCAGGCATACATCTGACAAATATACATCGTAGCGCATTGGGCGAGTTTCAAAAAAAGACTCAACCTCAACGATTGCATTACGGATATCCTCAAGAGTCTTATTTATTGAACGCTCCATAATAATTTGCGAGTTTCATCGACTTCGGCACGGAAGAAGCGATTTTTAATTGATTTATTCACTACCATATCGACCTTTCGACCAACGACAGCTTCTATCTCGTGAATAAAGTTGAAAAAATTGTCGGCATAATCAAGCAAGTCGATACGATTTTCATCAAAATCGACAAGGAAATCCACGTCGCTGTCGTCATTGAAACGGGGAGTGAGGATTGAGCCGAATACCCACAACTTGGCGACCTTATACTTCTTGCACAGGGCGATAATCTTGTCGATATTCATTTCTATCAGTTTCATACGCGCAAATATAGTGGTTTGTAATGATATAACAAAAAAAGCGAACTCAGATTTTGCTCTGGGTTCGCTTTATGTGGAGCACAGCGGACTCGAACCGCTCACCTCGACACTGCCAGTGTCGCGCTCTAGCCAGATGAGCTAGTGCCCCGTTTGCGATGCAAAGTTAAGGGCTTTAGGCGACTTGGCAAAATATTTATATCAATTTTAATATTTGTTAACGCGAATAGGGGTTTCAAATCTTATTCACCCATCGAGCGGAGGAGCTCGTCGTTGTCGCGGGTACGCTCCATGCGGTCGCGGATAAACTCCATGGCCTCAATCGAGTTGCGGTCGCTGAGGTAGCGGCGGAGAATCCACATGCGGTTGAGGGTCTCGCTACGCAGCAAGAGGTCGTCGCGGCGCGTGCTCGATGCCATGATGTCGACAGCCGGGAATATGCGCTTGTTCGACAGCTTGCGGTCGAGCTGTAGCTCCATATTGCCTGTGCCTTTGAATTCTTCAAAGATAACCTCGTCCATCTTCGAGCTTGTCTCGGTCAGGGCCGTGGCGATGATGGTAAGCGAACCACCACCCTCGATGTTACGGGCGGCACCAAAGAAGCGTTTTGGCTTCTGAAGTGCGTTTGCATCGACACCGCCGGAGAGGATTTTGCCTGAGGCCGGGGCACAGGTGTTATATGCGCGGGCAAGGCGCGTGATGGAGTCGAGAAGAATCACCACGTCGTGGCCGCACTCGACCATGCGCTTGGCCTTCTCGAGTACGATGCCGGCGATTTTGACATGACGGTCGGCAGGCTCGTCGAATGTCGAGGCGATGACCTCGGCGTTGACGCTGCGCTGCATGTCGGTCACTTCTTCGGGACGCTCGTCGATGAGGAGTATCATGATGTAGGTCTCGGGGTGGTTCTCGGCAATCGCATTGGCGATATCTTTTAGGAGTAGTGTCTTACCGGTCTTGGGGGGAGCGACGATGAGGCCGCGCTGGCCTTTGCCGATGGGGGCGAACATATCGACGACGCGGGTCGACATAGTGCACGAGCGACCCGAGGTGAGGTCGAACTTCTCGTCGGGGAATAGGGGTGTGAGATGCTCGAAGGCCACACGGTCGCGGATAAACTCGAGGCTGCGGCCATTGACGCGGAGCACGTTGGTGAGGGGGAAGTATTTTTCGCCCTCGCGCGGAGCGCGGATTGTGGCCTCGACCACATCGCCCTGGCGCAGGCCGAAAGCCTTGATTTGGGGCATGGTCACATACACGTCGTCGGGCGAGGCGAGGTAGTTGAAATCTGCCGAGCGCAGGAAGCCGAAGCCTTCGGGAACAATCTCGAGTACGCCGGTGGCTTCGAGGATACCGTCGAAATCGTAGCGTGGCTGCTGCATTTGTTGCTGCTGGCGACGCTCCATGCGCTCTTGCTGGCGCTGGCGTTTGCTCTTCTTACCGTTGCCCTGCTGCATGGGCTGGGTAGGCTCGGCATTTATCATAGCGCCAGCTTCCTGACGTTCGCGCTGGCTGCGCGGCACGAATTTACGCCCCTCCGAACGAGGGAAAAACTCGCTCAGTGCCGAGTTGTTGCCGGGAGCGAAGCGTGAACGCTGCGGCTCGGCGGGTTCTTCGCCACGGTCGGCCTCTTCGGGCGGCGCAGGTTGCGGTGCGGGCTCGGCAGCATCACTATTTTCTACAGGCTGCTCTATTACAGGCTCCGCCTGTGGTTCAGGCAGGGCCGGAGTGGCGGGGGCACTTTCAACTGTGGGGGCAGGCTGCTCTGTGGTATCTTCTACTATGTCGGCGAGAGCCGGTTGTGGTTCGTCGGCCTTTACCTTTTTAGGACGTCCACGACGCTTGCGTTCGGGGGTGGCACCCTCCTGCGGCGTCTCTGCCGACTCTACGGCAGGGGCGGCCGCAACGGTCTCGGCGACCTTGTCCTCTTTTTTCTTGCGGCCTCTCTTTTTGGGTGTTTTATCGGCATCGGCCTGCGCCTGTTTAGCCACACGCGAGGCAGCGCCGTTTTCGGCCTGACAATCGAGGATGCGATAGACTAAGTCTTCTTTTTTGCTAAGGTCGATTTTTTTAAGACCCAGGTTTTCAGCCAACGCCTTGAGCTCGGCGTCGGGCATTTCGTTTAATCGGTCTTTATTGTACATTCTTAATATGTGGAGCCGGGCTGATGTACCCGAGCTGATGAGAAAACGTAGGAATAATGAATAGGGAAAAAATCACGCCGCAGAAACATACACACAGTGGCGGAGAGAAAAATGGTGCAAAACAGCATGATAGCCACAATCGCACCAACCACAGTGCGCCTATGACACTGCAAAGTTACGATTTTTTATTTTATAAACAAAAAAATAATTGCAAGGTTCAATAATAGAGACCGCGAAGGTGACTATAACCACGCGATACGATTTTTTTTGCTTGTGGCTGCACTATTTATATTTTCAAATGTTGTATATTTGTAGTTCAATTATAAAATTGTAAAATATATTTATGACATTTGATGAATTAGGCGTACGCGACGACCTGCTACGCGGCATAGCTGACATGGGGTTTGAAACCCCGATGCCTGTACAAGAAAAGGTAATCCCACTGTTACTCCACGGCGACCGCGACCTTGTTGCGCTTGCGCAGACGGGAACAGGCAAGACGGCGGCATTCGGCCTGCCGGTTCTACAGCGCGTCGACGCCGAGCGTCATGTGCCGCAGGCACTGATTCTTGCCCCCACGCGCGAGCTGTGCCTGCAAATCGCCGGCGACCTTGCCGACTTCTCTAAATATATGGACGACGTGAAGGTGCTGCCCGTATACGGCGGTAGCAGCATCGAGAGCCAGATACGCGCCCTGAAGCAGGGCGTACAGATAATCGTGGCCACGCCGGGCCGACTCATCGACCTGATTGGTCGCGGCGTGGTGAAGCTCAACGACGTGCATACCGTGGTGCTCGACGAGGCCGACGAGATGCTCAACATGGGCTTTGTCGACTCAATCGTCGACATTCTGACCCACGTGCCCGACGACCGCAAAATGCTGATGTTCTCGGCCACGATGCCCGCAGAAGTCGCCAAAATCGCCAAGCGTTTCATGCACGACCCCGAAGAAATAGTCATAGGCACGCGCAACGAGGGCGCCAAGAACGTGCGCCATATCTACTATATGGTCAACGCCAAAGACAAGTACTTGGCCCTGAAACGCATTGCCGACAACAACCCCAACATCTACGCCATAATCTTCTGCCGTACGCGCCGCGACACCCAGGAAATCGCCGACCGACTGATTAGCGACGGCTACAACGCCGACGCCCTCCACGGCGACCTGAGCCAGCAGCAGCGCGACATAGTGATGAAGAAATTTCGCGACCGCGTGTTGTCGCTGCTCGTCGCCACCGACGTTGCAGCGCGCGGCCTCGATGTCGACGACCTTACCCATGTGATAAACTACGGCCTGCCCGACGATACGGCGGTCTATACCCACCGCTCGGGCCGCACGGGCCGAGCAGGCAAGACGGGCGTGTCAATCGCAATCATCCACTCGCGCGAAAAAGGCAAGCTGCGCGAAATAGAGCGCATCATTGGCAAGAAATTCGAGCGCAAGGAAGTGCCCACGCCCCAGCATATCATCGAAAAACAGCTATATAACCTCGCCGATCGACTCGAGCGCGTAGAGGTCAACGAAGGCGAAATCGACCAATACCTGCCCGGCGTGATGAAAAAGCTATCATGGCTGTCGACCGAAGACTTGCTCAAGCGCGTATTATCGCTCGAGTTCAACCGACTGCTCAACTACTACAAAGACGCGCCGAATATCGACTTTATCGACGAAAAGCCGGCCAAGGAGCGCAAGGAAAAAGACCGCGCACCACGCAGCGACAAAGACAAGGACCGCCGCACAGCCGAGCGCGGCATGGCGCGTATATATGTCAATGCCGGCAAGGCCGACGGCTTCTTTGCCGGAAACCTGATAGAACTGCTCAACAAGAATGTAGAGGGTCAGCGTGTCGACGTGGGCCGTATCGACCTGCTGCCGTCGTACTCGCTTTTCGACGTGCGCAAAGCCGACGCCTCGCGTGTGGTTGCCGCCCTCAAGGGCCTCGAGTTCTTCGGCAAACGCCTCTACAGCGAGATTGCCGACCCCGAACGAGACTATGCCCATGCCTCATCGCGCAAGGACAAGGCCGCGAAGGCATCGAAAGGCAGCAAGGAATTCAAACCCCGTAAAAAGAGAAAATAAATATGAGAATAATCGCCGGCTTATTGCTCGTGGTCGCCTCGGTGATGCCGTGCTCCGGCCGCACGGCCTCGGAGTTTTTTGCCCAGGCCCCGGCCGAGGCTGTGCCCCTGCTGACCGCTCACGACAGGCTCGACATGCTCGACTATTATCACAGCGGCGTAGAGACGGCGACAGGCAACACCCTCAACGGCAAGGCGCGCCTCACCTCGGAAAGCCCCATGAAGGTGACGGCAAAAGTGACCGGGGTGTCGGACTTGCAAGTGGCCGTACTCCCTGTCAAGGGCGACACCATCGTGGCCTTTATCGAGACCGTTGCCTCGCCGGTCAAAGACAGCGCCATATCATTTTACCGCGCCTCTGACTGGCAACGCCTACCTGATGCGGCACTGCCGACGATGGCCGACTTCATACCGGCCAAGAACCGCGACGCCGTGGCTGTGACCGAGATGCCATCATTATTCTTTGTCGGCATAGACTACGACCCGGAACAGGAGCTGTTTCTGATTTACAACAACAGCTTCGACAACCTGCCGGTCGGCGAACGCCCCGATGCTGCCAAGCTGATGGACTCGGTGCAGGCATACCGCTACGACGGGCGCAAACTGGTGCGCGTGAAGGAGTTTAGAGAAAAAGTGGAAACCCAGCCATCAACCGCCGACAGGCAATGACCACCGAACCTCTAAGCCTGCTCGAACTCAATCGCCGTGTCTCCCGGGCCTTATTGTCGGCCCCGGGCCTGACCGGCGTATGGGTAACGGGCGAAACATCCGACCTGCGTGTCAGCGGCGGTCACTGCTACATGGAGCTGCTCCAGAAAGACGACAGCGGGTCGCCACTCGCCAAGGCACGCGCCGTGGTATGGGCGTCGACATACGCCGTATTAGCCGCACGCTTCGAGGCCGCCACGGGGTGCCGGCTGCGCTCCGACATGAAAATCCTCGTGCGCGTCAATGTCAACTTCCATGCAGTCTACGGCTTCAGCCTCGTAATAAACGATATAGACCCCGACTATACCGTCGGCGACCTGGCGCGCAAGCGCAATGCCATCATCGCCAAGCTCAAAGAGGAAGGCGTCTACGACCTAAACCGCAGCCTGCCGTGGCCGTCGGTGCCCTGGCGCATAGCCGTGGTGTCGGCCCGTGGGGCGGCTGGTTACGGCGACTTTGTAAGGCATCTCCACGCCAACCCGGCGCGGCTGCGCTTCAGCACCTCGCTCTTCGAGGCCAACATGCAGGGCGAACACACGGTGTCGAGCGTTGTCGCGGCTCTCGATGCCATTATGGCGAGGATAGACGATTTTGACTGCGTGGTAATCATACGCGGCGGCGGGGCAGTGGCCGACTTGGCATGGTTCGACGACTACGAATTGGCGCTCAACGTTGCCTCGTTCCCCCTGCCCGTCATCGTCGGCATCGGCCACGAGCGCGACATAACCGTGCTCGACTATGTTGCCAACACGCGCGTCAAAACCCCAACGGCGGCAGCCGAAGCCCTGATTGGGCGCGTTGGCGACGCATATACCCGGCTTACAAACGTTGGCAATGCCATACTCGATGCCGCCAAGACCAATATTGGCACCCAGAAACAGCAGTTGGCCTACTACAGCGGCCTGCTGCCGGCATTGGCTCAAAACGTAATCGAACGCCAGCGCCAACGCATCGGTCACCAGACGGCACAATTGATAGCTACCGCCGTACGCAACACTCTGAGCCGCCGCAGGCAGCGTCTCGACGCCCTTGGCGAACTCCTCGAGGCCCTGTCGCCCGAGGCCACACTACGACGCGGCTACAGCATCACCCGCGTCGACGGCCACGCCGTGACAGACAGCAGCCTTATAAAGACCGATACTGTGTTAGAAACACAATTCGCCAAAGGCAAAAAAGTGATTTCGATAGTCGCAAAAGGGTAACAACTCTGACATATTGCATGTTTTTCACACTTTAAAATGATTATTTGATTTATTTTGCGTTAAAATTTGCTGTATTTGTGGAATTTTGCTAATTTTGCACAAAATATCAATGTGTCTTAATTATGAGTGAAAAAATCGACAACCTCGACCGACGAATACTCCAGATTGTGATGCACAATGCCCGCATACCCTCGAAAGACGTAGCAGTGGTATGCGGTGTCTCACGTGCTGCCATACACCAACGTCTACAACGACTTATCGACCTCAACGTCATCACCGGTTCGGGCTACCATGTCAATCAAAAGATTATGGGTTATGCCACATGTACTTATATAGGCGTCAACCTCGAGCGCGGCGCGATGTACAACGACGTTGTGCCCGAACTCGAAAAAATACCCGAAATCGTAGAATGCCATTTCACCACTGGCCCATACACCATGCTCATAAAGCTGTACGCCCGTGATAATGAGCATCTTATGGAGCTACTCAACAAGAAAATACAAATGATACCCGGCGTGACCGGCACCGAGACCCTGATTTCGCTCGACCAGTCAATCGCCCGCGAAATACCCATAAATCTCGACCCCGAAGAAGACTAATGAGCGACGAACATCCACGGTGGACCGAAATCGAACACCTGCCCGAATGGGACGAAGAGTTTTATCACATCTATACCGCCAAGAAATTTGGCAAATGGGTGATGATGAAAACCCTTCGGCCCGAATATGCCGATGACCCGCGATATCAGGCAATGATAGAGCAGGAGTTCGACGTACGCTACAGCCTGGCGCACCCCAATATCGTGATGATAAACGACTTTGAGGATGTGCCGGGGGTTGGCCGCTGCATAGTTACCGACGATGTCTACGGCGACAGCCTGCGCAAGCTAATCGACGAGAAAAAGGTGACCCGCGCCCATATAGAACAACTGCGGCACCAGCTCGTCAACGCCCTCGACTACATACAGTCGAAGCATATCGTACACCCGGCCCTGACGCCCGACAACATCATCTTTACCGAAAATATAGGCAATCTCAAGCTTATCGATGTCGGCTACGAACAGCGGCCGTCGCTGTCGCACCAGTCAACGGCCGACGACATATACAACTACGGCAAGGTGCTCGACGAAGCACTGAAAGCCGCAAAAATCAACGACCCGGTGTTGCGCCGCGTAGTGCGCCGCTGCACCGACGAAGACCCTCGCCGACGCTTCAGCGACATGCAGCAGGTACACCTCGCCCTCGAAGGCCGCAAAGCATCACTGATTAACCTTATAATTTTTATATTCCTTATCCTGATGACCCTGCTGGTGATATGGCTTATCTCTCCATACCGCCCTATGCCGCCTGAAGCCACGCTCTAAAAACACACTCCAATGTCAATCTACGTACACCCCATAGCTACCGACCGTGACCAACTGAGCCAGTATGTGCAGTTTCCCATCGACCTCTACCGCGACAATGCATGCTACGTGCCACCGTTGGTCATAGACCAGATTGCCACACTCAGCCCCGAAGGAAACCCGGCTTTTGACTTCTGCGAAGCACAGTCGTTCATGGCTTTCGACAATGGCGAACCAGTAGGCACAATCACGGCTATAATCAACCGCGCAGCCAACGAGAAGACCGGCCAGAAACAGATGCGTTTCGGGTTCATGGATTTTATCGACAGCGACGAGGTTGTAGACAGCCTGTTCGAAGCCGTCGCCCAATGGGGCCGCGAACGTGGTATGGAGGAAATGGTGGGGCCGGTAGGTTTTACCGACATGGACCCCGAAGGTATGCTGATTGAAGGGTTCGACGAGATGGGTACCATGGCGACAATCTACAATTACCCGTATTACGTCCGACACATGGAGCGTCTCGGATTTGTGAAGGACGCTGACTGGATAGAATATCGAATCACCATCCCCGACGGCATCCCCGAAAAGCATCAGCGCATAGGCGAAATAGTGGGTCGCAAATATGGCCTGAAGGTATTGAAATATACCTCGCGTAAAAAAATCCGCCGCGAATATGGACGTGCCATTTTCGAGCTTGTCAACGAAGCCTACGCCGACCTATATGGTTTTGTGCCTCTCACCGACCGTCAGATTGAGCACTACATCAATGTGTATATCGACGTTCTCCGCCTCGAGGATGTGTCGTTAGTAGTCGACAGCGAGGGTACACTTGTAGCTCTCGGCATATCGATGCCGTCGCTGTCACAGGCACTGCGCAAGAGCCACGGACGCCTGTTCCCATTCGGCTGGTATCATCTCCTCAAGGCCATAAAGGGCCATACCGACGTGGTAGACCTGCTCCTTGTGGCTGTCAAACCAGAGTACCAGAGCAAGGGTGTGAACGCCCTAATATTCAATGACCTCATACCGCGATATATCGCCAACGGCTACAAATTTGCCGAGAGCAATGTAGAACTCGAGGGCAATGAATCGGTGCAGAAGCAGTGGGAATATTTCGAACGCCGCCAGCACCGCCGCCGCCGCGCATGGAAGAAATCGCTCTGATGCCGCTGTCGATATTTCAGACGGTAGAATTCTACGTAGTAATGGTCTTTCTTGCGGCAGCCGTTGTCGGACTTGCCGCCATGCCGTCGCGCCGAGGCAGCGCACGCCAACAACTGATAGCCGGCGAACTCCTTACCGGTGCGACCCCATCCGAACCGGGAATAGTAGCAATAGTCAACGACGACGGGTCTATGACAATATATCGTTTCGGCCTGGAAAACATGTGTGAGAGCGGCGCATACTCGCTTGCCGTAACTTTTATAGGCTACGACATCACAATCGACGAGAGGCTCGTTTATGGCCGTCACGGGGGCATCGAAACCAACTCTGCACAAGCCACGGTGACAGGGCTTGCCCCCGAACGATACCATATACAATATCGCAGCGAGGCAACAGGCCGCAGCGCAGCCTTCACACTAAACATGCGCCCCGGCAACCGCATCGACCGAAAGCTTACTTAACTCGTTGCTCGGAGGACGTTGCAGTTGCAGATTAGAGGGAACAAAAGGACATAAGGGGCATAAGGTACATAAGAAATTTATTATAAATATGCATACATCAAGGCCCGGACAATTGCTTGTCCGGGCCTTGATGTATGCAGTGGTGGTGATGCTTAATAACTGATAAGCGAAGTTACCTCAACATCATCGGGGAGTGCCGCGCGGCCATTGAGGGCGGTAAGCTCGATGATGAAGTTAACATAGATTTTTTTAGGATTGAGACTCTTTACGAGCTTTATGGCAGCCGCCATAGTACCGCCCGTGGCAAGCACGTCGTCGTGTATGACCACGATGTCGTCGGGCCCGATAGCGTCGCGGTGGATTTCTATCACATCGGTGCCATATTCCTTGGCATACTCCTGGCGGATAGTGTCGGCAGGCAGCTTGCCCGGTTTACGGCATGGCACGAAGCCGGCGCCGAGTTCGAAAGCCAGGATAGAGCCCCCGATAAAGCCACGGCTCTCGATGCCTACTACCTTGGTCACGCCCTTGTCGCGATAGAGCTGCGACAAGTCCCAACCTATGATATGAAGGGCACGGGGGTCCTTGAAGGCGGTGGTAAGGTCTTTGAACAACACCCCCTTGGAAGGGAAGTCTTGTACATCGCGGATTTTTGATTTGATGTATTCCATGATAAGTAAATTATTGATTTCCTAAAAATTGAAGCAAAATTGTTTCACGTGGAACATACTATCGGTTCATGAGAAGCAACAATATGTTCACGTCGCTTGGCGAAATACCGGGTATTCGCGAAGCCTGTCCTACAGTTTCGGGCCTATGCCGTTCGAGTTTCTGTCGCCCCTCGGTAGATATGGCCACAATCGAGGCATAGTCGATATCGGCCGGGAGGCGCACGTCTTCGAGGCGTCCGAGCTTGTCGGCGATGAGCTGTTCGCGCGCAATGTAGCCACGATATTTAATCAATATTTCGGCAGCCTCTACTATTTCCTCGCGCCTGTCGTCGGGGAGCTCGGAAATGAGTTTTTGTAGTGGTTTTACCACCCTGGCAAGCATCATAATATCGAGCTGCGGCCGTTGCACGAGGTCGGCCAGCTTGGTGCCCTGACGCAGCGGCGTAGTACCGGCAGCAACGAGCAGCTCCTCTACCTCGGCAGGGTGTACAGTCAGACGGTCGGCAAGATTGATAATCTTGTCGCGCCATTCTTTCTTTTCCGACATGAGGTCGTAGCGGCGTTTGTCGGCGAGGCCGAGGTGATAGGCAAGCGGGGTAAGGCGCATATCGGCATCGTCCTGGCGCAATAATATACGATATTCTGCACGCGAGGTAAACATGCGGTAAGGCTCGTCGACACCCTTGGTAACAAGGTCGTCAATCAGCACGCCTATATATGCCTGGTCACGGGCAAGTGTAAACTGTTCGCGCCCCAAAGCCGCAAGGGCAGCATTAGCACCCGCTACGAGACCCTGCCCTGCGGCCTCCTCGTAACCAGTGGTGCCGTTGATTTGGCCGGCGAAATATAGACCGGGGACAAGGCGTGTCTCGAGGGTATGACGCAGTTGCGTGGGGTCAAAAAAGTCGTATTCGATAGCATATCCGGCGCGGTAAATCTGGGCGTCGGCAAGGGCCGGGACGGTGGCGAGGGCAGCAAACTGAATGTCCATCGGCATCGACGAAGAGAAGCCGTTGACATAAAATTCGACAGTGGTCTCACCCTCGGGTTCGAGGAAGAGCTGATGCTCGGTCTTATCGGCAAAGGTGACAATCTTAGTCTCGATAGAGGGACAATAACGCGGCCCTATGCTTTGGATTTGCCCGTTGTAAAGGGGCGAATCCGGCAGTCCCCGACGCAGTATTTCACAGGTCTCAGGATTGGTGTAGACAATGTAGCAATCGCGCTGTTTGAGATTAGAGCGTACCTCGGGGAGGTATGAAAAATGATGGAAGTCACACTCGCCCCCCTGTACCTTGGCCTTAGAGAAATCAATAGTGCGACCATCGACACGCACAGGGGTACCGGTCTTCATGCGGTCGGCACGAAAACCTATTTCGCGCAACTGCTCGGTCAGGCCGTGGGCAGCCGGCTCGGCCGTGCGTCCACCGGGCAGCGAGACCCGGCCGATGTGCATAAGGCCGTTGAGGAAGGTACCGTTTGTCAGCACCACATGCCTGGCAAAAAACGACGCGCCGTCGGCAACGTGCACACCGGCCAGAGAACCGTCATCGTCAAACAACAGGTGGTCGACAGCCCCCTGCCACATAGACAGACCCTCGGTATGCTCGAGAATTTCGCGCCACTTGGCCGAAAACTTATTGCGGTCGGCCTGCGAACGCGGACTCCACATAGCCGGACCCTTCGAACGATTGAGCATACGGAACTGTATTGAGGTCGTATCAGTCACAATCCCCATCATACCGCCCAATGCATCAATCTCACGCACAATCTGCCCCTTTGCGATGCCCCCTACGGCAGGGTTGCAACTCATCTGGGCAATCTTGTTCATGTCCATAGTCACCAGGAGCGTCCTTGCCCCCAGCCTTGCGGCGGCATGCGCGGCCTCACACCCGGCGTGTCCGGCACCCACCACTATTACGTCGAAATCAAATCGCATAGTCAGATTAAACTTTAAGCTCGTCGAGCATAGCGAGAGCTTCATCTTCGGCACGCTCCATAACCTCGCGTTCACCCGGGCCTTTGTCATTAATGCCGCATAGATGCAGCACGCCATGAACAATCACTCTGTGAAGTTCGCGCATATAATCATTACCCAACATGTCGGCATTGCTTGCCACAGTGTCGAGCGATATAAAAATATCACCCCTCAACAAGCGCCCGACGCAGTCATCAAAAGTAATAATATCGGTAAAATAGTGATGGTCAAGAAATTGGATATTAACCTCAAGGATTTTGTCATCATTACAAAAAATATAATTAAGAGAGCGCACCATGCGGTTATGCGCAGCGGCAACTTGTACGAGCCATCGCTCAAGTTGCTTATAATCAAGCTCGGGAAGAGTAACACCAGAGCTTAGCCATTGAAAAGCGGGCGTCATATATAATTTAACTTAAGTTTCGCAAGTCTAAGACTTGCTCACTGTTAATAGTTTATCGTTTAGTGGTTAGCCGTAGACAGCTAATTGTGAACACTAATAATATTGTTATTTGCATTTATCAAACCATAACCTATAACCAAAAGACTACTAACAGTGAGCAAGTCGCATACTTGCGAAACTTGAATATTTTAATACAACTTTCAATTTAAGTTTCACAAACTTCAACTTAAATCACTACTGTTTGACCGTTGATTTAAACGCAAAGATACAAAATTTTTAAGATTTTGCCGATAAAAGAAACCAATAAATTATTTGAGCTTAAAAGATAAATTTAAAATTTAGCATTATTTTACTGATTACTAATATTTTAAATTAAAATCAAACACTTTGAGAATTGAATATTTAAAAATTGTCGTATGATTGTCGACAAAAAACTTAAAAATAAATGCCCAAAAATTTGGATATTTATGTAATGTTGCATTATTGCAACAAATCAGGCAAAATTTGGTGAAGCTATTGCAAAGTCCCCTACCCTACCCTAATTTTGCAAAGCAATGGAAAAGATGTCTGACAAAACTTCGGGCCGAGTCATGCGCCACCTCATCATCGTTATCGCCGCAGCTTCTGCAGTCGCAGTGGGCTGCAATAAGTTTACCAACACCTATAGGGCTGACCATGGTCTTCCCCCCTGTGAATACACGGCCTCACTCGACAGCTTGTTTACCCCGCTGTTCCCCGATGCGCAGCCCGGCGCGATAGTCACGGTGATGCGTAACGACACCATTATATATAACCATGCCTTCGGCCTGGCACGCCTCGACTCGTCCGACTATATCACAGACAGCACCCTTTTCAACCTTGCATCGGCATCAAAGAGTTTTTGCGCGGCAGCCATTTTAAAATTGTGCGAACAAAGGACATTGTCGCTCGACGACTCACTATCTAAATATTTCCCCGAATTTAACAATGAGTTGTTCGACCGCATACAAATCAGGAATATCCTCACCCACTCCTCGGGTCTTCCCGACCTTCGCCCCAGTGACCTCCAGGAGTGGAATAAATATGTGAAAAATCACGAAACCGTCTTTAGCGAAGGCCCCGACTACAGACTTTATGGTTCTGAAAAAGAACACATGCAGATTTTCCGCGACCTGGGAGCCGACGACTATACCCCGAGCACCGAATACCAACGCACCGACCCGGCCTTCATACTCGTTGTGCCGCTAATCGAACGTGTGACCGGTCGAGATTTCGACAGTTGGATGTCTGATAATATATTTAAGCCTGCCGGTATGACCGACACGTATTATTACAATCCCGGCTGTACCCTACCCCGCATGGCCCATGGCTACCGTCGAACAACCGGCAATACCCGTGCCGGCGTATTCCGCAGCGCCGACGGCCGATGGGAAGAATATGACTATGGCGAGGCCGATTATTTCCTTACCAAGGCCGACCGTGGAGCCTACTCGTCGGCACGCGACTTCATGCGCTGGAACCGCGCACTATATTCAGGAAAAATAATATCGAAACAGTCGCTCGACAGCATAAATACGAGCTATCTCACCACTGCCGACGAACCAAATGTGACCTATGGCTTTGCCAATGCCATCGAGAATATTCCGGGCAAACCCATAAAAATCTATCATCTCAACACCAACGGTGGTTTCTCTATTACCGAAGCAACCATACCCGAACGTAAAATCAGTTATCTGATTTTTGCCACACGTGCAGATTGGGACCAGCGTGGCGTATTCGACAAGGTAGACTCAATCTTATTGAAATAAGATAAAATCAAAATACCCTACCCTTGTTTTTGAAATTCTGTCGGGCTAAGTCCTGTCAGATGTTTGAAGTATTTGCCGAAACTCGACTGGTTTGAAAAGTTGAGCGCATAGGCCACTTGTTGGACGTTCTTTCCCGAATAACGCAACAAGTTCTTAGCCTCCATTATAACAAAGTGGTCTATCCAGCAGGCCGCCGAGCGGCCCGTAGCCTCCTTGACAAGCAAGGAGAGATATTTGGGAGATATAAAAAGCTGCGCCGCATAAAATGCCACCGACCGCTCGGTGGTATAGTAGAGATGGACGAGTTTCAAGAAATCCTGCACGTAGCTATTGCGTCGCGGCCCGGACTGTACCCCGCCATGCGTATCAATACGGCGGTATAGGAAAAGCATCATCTGGTAGAACAACGCCGAAGTCATAGACGACACAATATGCCGGTTGAGCTGCATGTTGAAACGGTCGCTCATTATCTGGTGTATCAATGCCACATAGCGCAGCAGCATGTGCACCTCGCGTTCGCGAAGCTCCATTACGGGCGTTTCGTGACTTACAAGTGCATCGACCGATATACTCGAAAACGATATGTTGAGGTCGTGTAGAAAACTTGGAGAATAAATCAGTATATGCGCATCTATCTGGTCATTTTCGCCGGTGCGGAGATTGACCAGCGACCCATGGTTGAGACTCACCGCCGCCGGACCGGTAATGTCGATAGAGACAGTATTGAGGTCTACATGCATACTGCCCTTTACAAGTATCAACATCACATTGCCCGTGACTTTGAACAAACTATTGTTTAGTTCACCCAAACGAGACGACACATCCGAGGTCATGTGACAGTAGTAACACGACCCCTCAATCATGCTGAAATCAGTCGAAATATTTTCAAGCAAGGCTATAGAAGCCTGGCTAAGTTCTTTTTCGTTCTCTATTGCGGGTTTTTCCATTACAAAATGAATTATGCGACAAAATTACAAATATTTTGGCACACCCACACGTGGTGACACCCAAAGTGCCAACTTTCGTTCCATTTAAGCCAAAGCGATATATATAAGGTACAATAATTTAAATGTGTGTGCGTTATTACTTTATGCAAAAGATATTCCTCCTCATAGCCCTGATAATCGCCCTTACAGGCTGTATAGAAGACGGTTTCACTACGTCGCCTTCCGACCAGCCATTGTTCTCGGTCGATACCCTCAAGCTCGGCACTGTATTTACCGACGAGGCCACCACCACGCACCGCTTTACAGTTCGCAACCCACATTCCAAACAAATATCGATTAGCGATATTTCGCTGTCGGGTGATGCTGCCGATTATTTCCGTCTAAATGTCGACGGTATTTCCGGACGCCGTTTCAACAACGTCGAGATTAGGGGCAAGGACTCTATCTTTGTCTTTGTCGAAGCCACCTTGCCCGAGGGTAGCAAGCCGCTAAGCGACTTCGAGGCAAAGGTAAATTTCACCACCAACGGCGTAACCCGTGATGTCGTCATCACTGCCGCCGGTCAGAATGTAAACCGGTTGAGGGCCGTCACCCTGACCGAAGACACTCATTTCGACAGTGCCCTGCCCTACCAGGTCTTCGACAGCCTCGTGGTATCACCCGGCATCACACTGACCATATCGCCCGGCACACAGCTATATTTTCACGACAAATCGATGCTCATAGTCCGTGGCCGTCTGATTGCCGAAGGTTCCGTAGAGGCACCTATCAACATGACCGGCGACCGCACCGGAAATGTTGTCGGCGATATATCGTTCGACCTTATGTCGCGCCAATGGACAGGCGTGTTCTTTACATCTACATCTACAAAAAATGTATTAAGCCACGTGTCACTCCGCAATACGACCCAGGGAGTCACGCTTGACGGCAACCCACAGTCAGGAGATACACAATTGACACTTGTCAATACCCGTCTCCGCAATTCCGGTGGGCTCGTACTCGAGGCATATCACAGCAACATCGATGCCACAGGGTGCGAATTTGCCGAGGCTTCCGACGGACTCGTGTACCTGCAAGGAGGTCGATATAATTTCACTCACTGTACATTTGCAAACTACTACCTCTTTACAGCCATCGGCGGCCCGGCAGTGCAGTTTGCACATATAAGTGCCGACGAAAAGACAGGACTCGACGACGGTTCCGGCCTACCCTACACCCAGGCTACGTTTGTCAACAGCATCATATACGGCAATGGTACCGACCTGAGCCACGGCGACCTGACAGGCACCGGCATCACTATGCGACGCTGCCTGCTGAAGAGCAAGGGTGGTGATGACGACAATTTCATAGAATGTATATGGGATACCGACCCTCTATATTACACAGTGCGTTCCGACTACTATTTCGACTACCGCGTCAAACCCGACTCTCCTGCCATAGGTGCCGGCGAGGCCACCGACGCCCCTGCTGACTGGTACGGGACAACACGCGCCGGCACATTGGGTGCATACGAATTTACATCTCCCGAAGAATAAAATAGCACAACAATTCAATACGACAACCGCGACAAAAAACAACGTCGCGGTTGTCGTATTGAATTGTTGTAGAAAAGCATGTAGAAAACACTCAATAAGTTTTCAAGAACTTTATTTGGTAACTTACACTATTTGTATATAGCCTTGGACGTATGCGAAATGCAAGAAATTGCATATAAAATTTATAAGCTAATTATCATAGGCTTACTAACACAAAAAACAGTCCTTATCAACAAAAAACACCATCGAAAAGTTATCAAATTATCGAATATCACACTTTTCAACACTATGTAGATAAACCATAAAAATCGATGAATAGCAATGATTTATGTTGTAGATAAACTGTCAACTACCCTATAGCAGACATCAATAAGTGACATAAGCAAAAAAAGAGCCAAAAACTTATCACAGCTTTCAACACCCATTATTATTACTCCTCGTTTTTTTGTTTTAAAAAAATTTTTTTCAAATAAAGAGATAAATAAAAAATAAGAATGTTGAAAAGTCGGCAATAAACGAAAAAAGAGCAAAAAATGACTACTTGAAGGGCTAATCTAAAATTTTGCCCCGAGGCAAAATTTTCGTATTTTTGCGTCAAATTAAGATACTATGCTCAAACGTGCAATAACCATAATTATAGTTGCAGCCGGCGCGATGACAATGCATGGTCAGACTGCCGTGCGATTTGGCAACGAAGTTTCCGACACCACCATGATAAACGAACTCCTCGAGAGTCGTGGTGCCTCGCAAAACTTTGCCAATGCCGAAAGCCGTGTAGCCCTGTTTGCCCGCAGCTTCGAGGGGACGCCTTACGGGTCACATACCCTCGAAGGCGACCCCGAGATGCTGACAGTGCGCCTCGACAGCCTCGACTGTACAACCTTTGTAGAAACAGCCATGGCGCTTGCCTATACCTCGATGGAGTCGCGGCGTTCGTGGCGTGATTTTGTCTACAACCTCCAGCGTATGCGCTATCGCGGTGGCAATGTCAACGGGTATCCTTCGCGCCTGCATTATATATGTGACTGGATTGTTGACAACCGTCACCGTGGCATTTTTACCGATGTCACCGACCACTTCCCTCGTGTATCATATATAATGCGCACGATTGATTTCATGACATCTAACCGCGAGCTCTACCCTGCCCTGGCTGATTCGTCGAATTATGCCCGTATGCGCGACCTCGAAAACGGTTATCGTCAACATCGATTCCCCTATATAAAGACCAACGACCTTGCCCTGAAGGCAACCAAGGCCGAACTGCACGACGGCGATGTCGTCGCCCTGGTGTCGAATCTTAAAAACCTCGATGTGACGCATTTGGGCATCATAGTCAAGGACAGCCCCGATGCCGAGCCTTACCTGCTGCACGCATCGTCGAGCGATGGGAAAGTAGAGGTGTCGAAGTTGCCTCTTGACCAGTTTATGAAAAAGAACCGCCAGTGGCTGGGCCTGCGTGTAATCAGGCTTATCAACAATTAAAGTATATGGTTTACGCTTTCGACCTCGACGACACGCTCTATACCGAGATGGACTTTGTCTACTCGGGTTATCGTGTAGTAGCGCGCGAACTGGCCAAAGACAGCGATATAGATGCCGACATATATTTCGAGGGCATAAGCCGGCGCCGTCCCGTAGGTTTTGAGTGGGCCCTCGACCAATATCGCGAGCACGGAGGCGAGGATGTTGAAATGAGTGTAGATAAGATGATAGAAATCTACCGTGGTCATAAGCCCGACATAAAGCTGCGCCCCGGCATAGGTCGATTGCTCGAAAACCTGCATCGCGAAGGACATGTTTTAGTGCTTATCACCGACGGGTCGACACGTCACCAACGCTCTAAAATCCGTGCTCTCGACATAGAAAAGTATTTCGACAAAATACTCATCAGCGAGGAAACCGGCGGTGACAAGACTACAGACATACCATGGTCGATTGTCGAAAAATCATATTCTGCCCCCGGTCAGCGCTTCGTGTATGTAGGCGACAATATGAGCAAAGACTTTCTGCGGCCAGGCTTGCGAGGATGGTTGACCGTGATGAGCTTCGACACCGCAGGGGTCAATGTCTTTCCTCAGAAGTTATCTGACTGGCCGCCACAAAACCGCCCAAGATATGTGGTTGTTATTTAATTATAAAGCAATTTTACTACTGGTGCGATAAAATCGCGTTAGTTTAGAAATCATCAAATAAAGAGAGACCTTTGACATTTTGATTTGAATTGGTTGACAAGGCCTGCTTGGTTAAAAGTTGTCGTAACTCGACACGCTCCAAAGCAGAGATTCTGATCAATGTTGCCACTTCAGTAATTGAATAGCAACTTTTATAATCGGCCTTTATTCGTGCCACAGTAAGATAGGCAATGACTGCTGTCCAAAGATGGATTTTTACAGCGTTCTCGGAAAATCACCAAAGGGTCTTTACGACAATATTCTGTTTAATCCATTTGAAGAAAACCTCTATATCCCAGCGATGGCGGTAAAGGTTGGATGTCTCCAAGGCGCTGACCTCAAAGTTGTTGGATATAAAATTCACAATTGTGTCATTGTCCTGGTCATATACACGCACAAAACGCATGTCATCAGGATATAGTTTACTTGACTTATATCCTGTGACCCGGATTCGGGAGTCTTCTATGATGCTGGACTCGGAATCGGGAATTTCCGTTTGCTCTATGGTCATGAACTTCATGTTCTCTTTCGGACGCGATACCCAGAATGCCTGTGACTGATGGAATCTGAACAAAGCCTTGAAGTCAACATAAGCCTTGTCCATCACATAAAAGGCGAATGGTTCCGGCGATAGCATGTCAAGTTCGTTGCTGTCATACCATTTTCCATCGGTGATATGGATGTTGGCCGGTATGCTTCCACGCAAATCAAGCAATGTGTGCATCTTGACAGCGCCTTTGCTGTATTTGCCCAATGCCCATGCCGCGAGCTTTATGCTGGTTGATATGGTTGTGGAGTCCAAAGCATATATTACGTTGTCTATAGTTATCTCGGACAGTTTAGCCTTTGAATACACGGGCCTTACCAATCCTATGAGATAAATGCCCAGCCCTTCAAAAATTCGATAGTCCCGACTTTCGTTAGCCCGCGACAATGATGTGTGGTTGACTGTTTTTCGAAAACCGAGATGATATAGCGTTTTTGAATGGGCCTCCAGACATAGACAAATGTCTCGTAGCGAATCACAGCCTGTCAGCTGTCCGAAGAGCAGATGAAGGAGGTGGTTGTAACTGTTGAGATTCTTTACATGCCAGTCTCCTTTATACAGCTTTACAAGCTTATCGAACTGGTAGCGCGGCATAAATTCGATTACCTGGGAGAAAACATACTTACCCTGATTCATAATCCTGATGTTTGGGGACAACAAGACTAATAAATCAATTTCAAATCAAAAAATCAATATTCTCTTGTATTTGACTAAATACTAATATATTAATAACAGTGGTTAGATTTTTATCGCACCACTACTAAAGCAATTTAGAAAAAATATCATGCCAACAGCACTAATAACCGGTATAACAGGTCAGGACGGCTCCTATTTGGCTGAGTTCCTGCTTTCCAAGGGCTACGAAGTCCATGGTATCATACGTAGGAGTTCAAGTTTTAATACGGGAAGGATAGAACATCTCTATCTTGACGAATGGGTAAAGGACATGCACAACAAGCGTCTCCTGCACCTGCACTATGGCGACATGACCGACTCATCCTCGCTAATACGTGTTATCAACCTTGTCAAACCTGATGAAATATATAACCTTGCCGCACAAAGCCATGTAAAGGTATCGTTCGATGTTCCCGAGTACACGGCCGATGCCGATGCCATCGGTGTGTTGCGTTTGTTGGAAGCTGTCCGCATCCTTGGTCGCGAGAAGCAAACACGTATATACCAGGCATCTACGTCAGAACTTTTTGGCAAGGTACAAGAAATTCCCCAACGCGAAACCACGCCTTTCTATCCGCGTTCGCCTTATTCGGTGGCAAAGCTATATGCTTTCTGGATAATAAAGAACTATCGCGAAAGCTATGGCATGTATGCGGTCAACGGCATCTTGTTCAATCATGAGTCAGAGCGTCGCGGCGAAAACTTTGTGACTCGCAAGATTACGCTTGCTGCCGCACGTATCGCTGCCGGTAAACAAGAAAAACTATACCTTGGTAATCTGGATGCACGCCGCGATTGGGGGTATGCCCCTGACTATGTGGAGTGTATGTGGCTGCTTCTGCAACAGCAAGAGCCTGACGACTATGTGATTGCCACCGGCGAATACCATACTGTGCGCGAATTTGCCACTCTCGCTTTCCGCCGGGCGGGTATCGACCTCGACTGGCAAGGCGCAGGCCTTGATGAAAAAGGCATAGACCGGGCCACAGGCAAAGTGCTTGTAGGGGTCGACCCGCGCTTCTTCCGTCCGGCAGAGGTAGAGCAGCTTCTCGGCGACCCGACAAAGGCTCGTGAGAAACTTGGGTGGAATCCTCGTAAAACCTCGTTTGAAGAACTTGTCAACCGCATGGTCGACAGCGATGTAAAGCTTATAAACAATGATAAATAAAGATGATAAAATCTACGTTGCCGGTCATCGCGGACTTGTAGGGTCGGCTATTATGGCTAATCTGAAGCGGCGTGGATATACCAATGTCATAGGGCGCACACATGCCGAGCTCGACCTTCTCGACCCGGTAGCCGTGGCAAAGTTTTTCGACCAGGAGCGTCCTGTTGCAGTCGTACTCGCCGCTGCGCATGTTGGCGGCATTATGGCAAACTCGAAGTATCGTGCCGATTTCATACTCCAGAATCTGGGTATACAGCAAAATATAATCGGTAACGCCTTCCGTACGGGCGTAAAACACCTTTTATTTCTTGGTTCGACCTGCATATATCCACGCGAGGCCCCTCAGCCCATACCCGAGGATGCCCTGTTGACCTCGCCCCTCGAGTACACCAACGAGCCGTATGCAATTGCAAAGATTGCCGGGCTCAAAATGTGCGAGTCGCTCAACTTGCAATATGGTACTGATTATGTTGCCGTCATGCCCACCAATCTCTACGGCCCCAACGACAACTTCCATCTCGAAAACAGCCACGTGCTGCCGGCAATGCTCCGCAAGGTACATCTTGCCAAGCTGCTTGGCGAAGGACGCCTCGACGAGGTGCGTGCCGACCTGGCAAAGCGTCCGGTTTCAGGTCTCGGTGCCGATGCAACAGAGGAGCAGATTAAGGCACGTCTTGCCGATTTCGGCATATATCCAAATCTTGTAAAACTCTGGGGTACAGGCACACCGCTGCGCGAATTTTTGTGGAGCGAGGACATGGCCGATGCATGCGTGCATATTTTATTGAATGTCAGCTTTAAAGATATTATAAAAGACCACAAGGGCGATATCCGTAATACCCATATCAACATAGGCACCGGCAAAGAACTCACCATTGCGCAGCTTGCCGAACTTGTGACCGACGCTGTAGGCTTTAGCGGCACTATTGAGTGGGATTCGAGCAAGCCCGACGGTACGATGCGCAAGCTTTGTTCGGTCGACAGGCTTCACAGCCTCGGATGGCATCACACAGTAGAACTGCCCGAAGGCATACAACGTCTATACGACTGGTATAAAAGAAATTAAAAAATAATACAATGAAAGTCCACAATTTTGCAGAGCATCCGTCGCTTGTGAGCCAGTACCTGGCCGAAATGCGCGATATAAATATACAGGTCGACCGCCTTCGTTTTCGTCGCAATCTCGAACGCCTCGGCGAAATCTTTGCTTATGAAATCAGCAAGACTCTTACATATAATACCGTGCCTGTAAGCACCCCGCTCGGTGTAGAGGCACAGTGCCAGGTGCTGGGCGAACCCATCGTGCTGGCTACTATTTTCCGAGCCGGTGTACCATTTCATTCGGGATTTCTACGCTACTTCGACAATGCCGAAAATGCCTTTGTATCAGCCTATCGCAAATACAAAGAAAAAGAAAATTTCGATATTTGTATAGAATATCTTGCCTCGCCGCACCTCGATGGCAAGACACTTATACTTGTCGACCCGATGCTTGCAACCGGTGCATCGATGGAACTTAGTTATCGCGCCCTGCTTACCAAGGGAAATCCCGGCAAACTGCACATAGCATCTGTAATCGCGTCGAAAAAAGCTGTCGATTATCTCAACAGCGTGTTACCCGACGATGCCGAATTGTGGGTCGGTGTCATTGATGACCAGATAAATGCTCACAGTTATATTGTTCCCGGTCTCGGCGATGCCGGCGACCTGGCTTACGGAACGAAAGAATAAAAGACTGTGTCAAACTCCATGATTATTTTCATGGGGACGATATAAACTACCCCAAAAATATCCTCGGAGATGTTACACCGTACGTATAGTGTAACATCTCCGAGGTTTTATACTACGAACAGTGAACAAGTTGCAAACTTGTGAAACCTGAATCTACTCGTTTTCCATTTTTACCCCTTTGAACTGGCCGAGGAGGTTGAAGCGTAGTTCGATGTCGTCGGAGAGTCCGATGTCGTAGCCGGCATTGCGCTTGCGTATGCTTACAATGTCTACGCCGCTATAGTTATTGGCAACATACTTACGTATTGCTTGTGGTATAAGGCCCTCGGGTACGGCTTTTTTACCGCAATCTACCGATGTCCATTTGCCCTTGTTGGAAAATTCGATAGTAGTGCCATTGGTAAGGCGTACATCGTAGTCTGTCTTTTTCAACAAGTGTCTGTCTACCTTTATCAGGCTTACTTTTGCTTTTGGAAAGTACTCAGTGAGCATCTGTTGTGCCTCTTCGGGCAGATTTTCACGCTTTACTACATAACTGTCGATAAAGGCGAAAGCTGAACTTGCCGAGAGTATCACGGCAAGAAGAATAAATATTATTTTTTTCATATATATGTTTTTTTCAATTATTCGGTTACTTGCTTAACAATTGGGATAAAGCAAAGTTTTTACGATACGATTCTCTTTATTAGATTTGTGTTAAATATATAGTCTCTATGTGAAAAAATCAAAAATAAGTCGTACCTTTGTCGTGTCTCTCCACAAGCTGACACGAAACCACATTATCAACAATAAACTAAATCAATGAGACGACTTTTATCAGTATTCTTAGTGCTTTGGCTTGCCGGCATCGTAGCCTATGCAGCCGGAGGCACCATTAACTGCAAAGGTACGGTTGTTGACGAGGAAGGCGAACCCGTAATAGGCGCCGGTATCGTCATTACTAAAGGTCATGCTGTAGGTGTGACTGACTTCAATGGAGAATTCAATGTCAAGGTTCCCTCCGATGCCCGTACGATAACCATCAGCTATGTAGGCTATAAGAGCCGCACAGAGGCTGTGAAGGCCAACATGGGTACCATCACCCTCGAGCCTGCCAACGAGATGCTCAACGACGTGGTCGTAACGCAGTCTCTGGCCCGCACACGTCAGACTCCCGTGGCAGTGTCGCAGGTAAACCGCGCCGAAATAGATACCAAGCTCGGCAGCCAGGAGCTTCCCGAAATCCTCAACACCACTCCCGGTGTGTGGGCAACCAAGGATGGCGGCGGCTTCGGCGACGCTAAAATCAACATGCGCGGCTTCAAGAGCGAAAACCTTGCCGTGATGGTAAACGGTATCCCTGTCAACGATATGGAAGGCGGCTGGGTGTACTGGTCTAACTGGGCCGGCCTTGGCGATGTAGCCTCTAACATCCAGACCCAGCGCGGTCTCGGTGCTGCCGTTCTTTCGGCTCCTTCGGTTGGTGGTACTATCAACATCACCACACAAAGCCTTGATGCAGAGAAAGGTGGCCGTGTATGGTATGGCTTCGGCAACGACGGTCTCAACGACATGGGTATCAAACTGTCGACCGGCCTTATGAAGAACGGCTGGGCTGTGACTATCCTCGGCAGCCACAAGTGGGGCGACGGATATATACAGGGTACTCCCTTTACCTCTTACAACTACTTCGTCAATATCTCGAAGCGTATCAACGACCGTCACCAGTTGTCGTTGACAGCTTTCGGCGCTCCCCAGCAGCACGACAAGCGTGGTAACAAGGACGGTCTCTCGATTATCGAGTATCAGACTTATGCCAAGCGCGTTATGGGCAGCGAAAGTCCCTACCGCTACAACTCGACCTTTGGTTACGACATGCACGGACAGGTACGCAGCAGCAACAAAAATACTTATCACAAACCCCAGATTTCACTCGCCCATATATGGAAGATTGACAAGAAATCGAGCTTGTCTACGACCGTTTACGTTTCACTTGCCAAGGGCGGTGGCTACTCGGGCCAAGGTCGTGGTCAATACAAAGGTGAAAACCTGAGCAATTCGAGCTGGTATGGAGCTTACAACGGTGTCGCTACACCGCTCTTCCGCTGCGAGGACGGTACTTTTGACTATGCCGCTATCCAGGAAATGAACATTGCTTCGAAGACTGGTTCTAACATGGTTATGTCGCAGTCGAACAACTCGCACAACTGGTACGGTCTCGTATCGACATACCAGAACAGCTTCTTCGACAAGAAGCTCAACTTCCTTGCCGGTATCGACCTTCGTTACTATGTTGGCTATCATGACAATAAGATTATTGACCTCTATGATGGTGAATATTTTATGGATGATAGCTCGCGCGATGATGTAAAGCCCGAGAATAACGCTGCTGCTGCTAATCCTGCATGGGTATATGAAAAACTCGGTGTTGGCGACTATGTATATCGTCACTATACCGGTTATACACAGCAGGAAGGTGGTTATGTGCAGGGCGAGCTCAACCTCTTCAAGAAGAAACTCAACCTCGTGCTCTCAGGTTCACTCAACCACGTGGGCTACAAACGCCAGGACAAGTTCTACTATGACAAGGAGCACGGTACAACACCCTGGTACAGCTTCGTCGGAGGTACCGTTAAATTCGGTGTCAACTACAATATCGACCGCCACAACAACGTGTTTGGCAACGTGGGCTATATCAGCCGTGCGCCCTATTTCGCCAACGGTGTGTTCCTGCAGCAGGCAACCTCAAATGCAACAAACCCCGACCCTCTCAACGAGAAAGTATTCTCGGCTGAATTAGGCTATAACTTCCGCTCGAAGATTTTCTCGGCCACAGTCAATGCCTACTACACCAAGTGGATGGACAAGACTTCGGTAAGGAGTGGTTCGTTTAACAACGGCCCCCATCAGGGCGAACGCTATGTGATGAACCTTGGCGGTGTAGACGCACGTCACATGGGTGTCGAAATCAACGCTACCTTCGTGCCTACCAAGTGGTTGGAAATCACCGGTATGTTGTCGCTCGGTAACTATGAGTGGGCATCAAATGCCAAGGGCTATTTCTATAACCTGCAGGGGCAGCCCATCAAGACCAACGGCGACGTTGCCGAAGGCATCATGGCTCCCGACCATGCAACCGGCGTCCTGAATCAGAAGGGTATCAAGGTCGGTGGTTCAGCCCAGACAACTGCGGCCCTCGGTGCCACATTCCGCCCCTGGCGCGGTTTCCGCATCGGTGCCGACTGGAAGGTCAACGCACGCAACTACTCTGACTATACCCTTTCGACTCCCGACCTCGGCAAGGAAATCAGCCTGGCCAAACCCTGGCAAATTCCATGGGGCAACCAGCTCGACCTCCACGCATCGTGGAACTTCGATATCGCCGGTGTTAATGCCACCCTCTATGGCAACGTACACAACCTCTTCAATTACAACTACGTAGTCGATGCATGGAGCAACTCGTCGGTTGACGGCGCCTGGGATAATATCTATGGTACTTTCTACTCGTTTGGTCGCACATACTCGATGAAACTGCGTGTGAATTTCTAAATAAAACAAAAAAATGAAAGCAACAACATATATCCGTACACTTGCTATATTGGGTTTGGGCCTTATGGCAGGTGCCTGCGACGAAAACTCGTGGAACGACCACCTCGATGGTTTCGAAGAGTTTGAAAACGAGCCTTTTACGCAGGTTGAGACAGTAGAATATACACTGACGAATGCTGATTATAGCACCATCGCCAGTCTCGCAGCTAACCAGGCCCTTGCCGGTCAGGACGGTGCCGCAGCCCTCAAGGCCGTGGGCGACCTCAAGCGTTTTTCCGACGCTGCCCCGGCCGACAAATATGTACCGGCCTTCCTCGGGTCGACAGGTTTCCCCTACTTCACCCTCAACGACGGCTCGGCCGTAAACCTTACCTACAAGCAGGCTGCCAACGAGCCGGCCGGTTTCGCCGCTGCCGCTGCCGCACTGACCGTTACTGTCAGCGACGAGTTCTATCAGAACGAGGTTTGGGACGGCGAGAACTATATCCTCGGCTTCGGCCCGCTGCAAAATCCCGCCGACTATATACCCGACTTCCTCGACGGTATGAACCACGAGCCCGGCGACTATGTGATAGTGAATTACAACCAGGCCACGCAGGAACCAGTCTTTGGCGGTGATGTGCCCGCAGTCCCCGAAGTAGTTTACAGCGAGACTCTTACAACCGAAGATGGCTTCAATACCTTTACGATTGAAAACGTTGTAAAACCCGAAGAACTCGACTTTGTATGGAGCTTTGGCGGTGAGAACTATGGTGCCAAAGCATCGGCTTATAAAAGCGGTACGAACTATGCCTCAGAGTCATGGCTTGTGTCGCCCGTCATCGACCTTACAGGCTATGCAGCTCCTTTCTTCAGCTTCGAAGAGGCCACAAACTTCTTTACCGACATCGAGGCCGCTAAAAAAGAGGCTACCGTGTGGGCACGCGAAGATGGAGGTCAGTGGAAACAGCTGACAGGCTACACCTTCCCCGACAAACTGTCGTGGAACTTTGTCGCCTCTGGTGATATTGACCTCTCAGCATACGCCGGCAAGAAGATGCAGATTGGTTTCAAATTTACATCTGATACCAAGTCGGGCACATGGGAAGTCAAGAATATCACCCTTACCGCTACCCCGGCCTCGCGCAGTGCCATGTCGCGTGGTCGTGTAGAGGTGCCGATGGTAGTCAAGAACGCGCTTTATACGCTTGGTGAGAACGGTAGCTGGAGTCAGGCTCCGTCTGACTACATAGTACTCTCCCCTGCCGACTACACAGCCATGGGTCAGAGATACCCCAACCTGCCCTCTGCAGACCCCTACCTGGCCAAATGGCTCGACATGAACTATGGTTTTGCCGCTGCCGACGATGTTAAATATATAGTTTGGACCAAATATGCCGACGGCAAGAGCTCTAACCAGTGCTCTGCATACCGCTACGATGGCACACAGTGGTTGGCATACGATTTCGTAGAAGAGAAATCGGCACAGTTTGTACGCAACGCCGGCAAATGGATGTATGACCCTAATGTGACCATTACACTCCCCGCCGGTAAGAGCATCGAAATCAGCACCAAATACTATCAGGCATGTGTTGACTGGGTATTTGAGAACATCTGCAAGCCTCTCGGCGACACTAATATCAAGAGTGGTGCATTCTATGTCAGCAAATATGGCAACAATGAGTACTACTCGGGCACATCGGCCTACCAGGGCAATGTAGACCTTCGTGGCAGTGCCGCCGCCACACAGTATCCGGCCGGTTACGAGGGTATGACCGACCAGGAGATTACCGAGCTTGAGAAAAAACGCTTCATGGAAGAGACTATGCCGGGCGCACTCGGTATGCTCCACGCCGATGTCGAACCCATCGAGGGTCTCGAGGTACTCTACACCATCAACTTCTACGCCTACGAGTACGACGAGGTAGAGAAGAAAAATCTCACCAACCCCTACACTGCCGTATTCAAGGTTGTAGGCAAGGGCAAATTTGCGCCTGTAAGCTGCACCTGGGGCTACAAGGCAGAATAATTGGCTTTTTAGTCTAAATTGTGACTTTTACGGTGGCTGCCATGCGGTAGCCACCGTTATTTTTTTGTCTTTTCAAATATTATTTTTTAAATTTGGGGCAGAAAAACACCCTAAAACTACAATACTATGATTAGTCCCTTAGCTTATGTCGACCCCAAGGCCCAACTTGGCAAAGATGTGACAGTACACCCGTTCGCATATATTGATGCCGATACCGTGATTGGCGACGGCTGTGAAATCATGCCATACGCATCTGTTATACATGGTACTACGCTCGGGCGCAATGTCAAGGTATACCAGGGCGCGATTGTCGGGGCCGACCCTCAGGATTTCCGTTGGAAAGGCAACCCGTCGTATTGCACCATAGGCGATAACACCGTGATTCGTGAACATGTAATCATCAATCGCGGCATATATTCGCAAGGAGGCACCGAGGTTGGCTGCGACAGTTTCGTGATGGCCGACAGTCATATAGGCCATGATACCCACGTGGCCCCCAAATGTGTGATTGGCAACAGTGTTACTATTGCCGGTGACGTAGAGATTGAGACAGGCACTATACTGTCGTCGAGTGTTGTCGTACACGAAAAGAGCCGCATAGGCAAGTTCGTACTTGTCAAGGGCGGTACGCGCATCAGCGGTAACGTGCCGCCGTTTGTGATTATGGCTCACAATCCAGTCACCTACTATGGTGTCAACTCGGTTGTGATGTGCAAACATGCCGGCTTTACCGACAGCCAGATTGACGACGTGGCCAAGGCTTACCGCCAGATATATCAGAGCCAGACCTCGGTTTTCAATGCCCTCAAACGCATCGAGGCCGATATAGCCGATACACCCGTGCGTGCCGAAATCGTTGACTTTATCCGTGCGGTTAACCTCAAACTTGCCGGCGACCGCTTCGAGGCAGAATAGTATCTAAGATACTCTGCAACTGCAGGGTAATTTTATCAGGCGAATACTGACCGAGGTTATTGGCCGACGCCTGCTGCAGCTCTTGGCGCTTATTGTCATCACTGACGAGTAGGTCGAGTTTTGCTGCCAGGGCGTCGGCATCGTCAGGTAAGCATAGCAGGCCGTCGACGCCGTCGGTTATGATTTCGGCCTGTCGCCCCTTGTAGTCGCAGGCTACGCATGCGCATCGTTGCGACATGGCCTCGACAAGTACGAGTCCCCACCCCTCATAGCGCGACGACAGGCAGAATATGGCCGCACGGCGGTACTCCTCGAGTATGTCGGTGGTATAGTCTTTAAACTCTATGCCCCGGCAACCTTCGGCGACGTTGTGCAGGTAGGCCAGCGATTTGCTGTCGCTGCTGCCGACGATGCGCAGGTGCCAGTCGCTATGACGGTCGGCAATCTTGCGCCATGCCTTGATAAGGACGTCGAAACCTTTGACATGCCACTCGTTTATGCGACCGACGGCGAGAATGACTTTCTCTTTGTCGGGAATATGGTCGAGCGGCGTGGCAAACAAGGGGTTGTGTAGCACCTCTACGTTGCGTACTCCAGCAGCCACGGCAAGGGCCTTGTCGGGGGCCGTGAGTACGGTTACGGCATCGTAGCGCTTGTTGAGGCTGTATTTCTTGTAGTGCTCATAGCTTGTAAAAGGTGCCGACGACGGGCGTTCGAAACTGCTGTGCTCGGTCGACAGGAATTTAAAAGGCGGTAGTAAGGGGCGCACTAACAATAGTTCGCGAGTAAACGAGTGCATGACGCTGATGATAACGTCGGGTTTGAAATCGCGCACGGCGCGTAAGATAGATGTAGCCGTGCGCAGACTGCGAGTCAGTTTCTGCCATTTCGACGACGCCTTCCAGTGCGGCGACGAAATCTTGCGTACTGCCTGGTCGAGCGTATAAGTCTGAGGCTCAGAAAAATCACAATATACGGCAAGGTCGTGCCCGAGGGCTGCGAGCCCGTTTGCCCACGTGGCGGCAACGCGCTCGGCTCCGCCGTTATTCATGAAATAACACAGTATTAGCACTCTCATACCGTGATAACGAAAATTCTTTAAGATAATTATATCATAATTTCAGTTTTTTCGCGTTATAACTCTAAGAGTTCATCAAAAACCATAATCATGAAATTACAGGCTCCTACTGATGCATCTATTATATTGACCTACCGCTGTCCCATGCGCTGCCAGATGTGCAATATCTGGAAGAACCCCACTAATCCGCATGAGGAGCTCAAGGCGTCAGACCTCCGCAGCCTGCCCAAACTCAAGTTTATAAATCTCACCGGTGGCGAACCATTTGTACGCGAGGACATTGCCGAAATCGTAGAAGAATGTTACCGCCATACCGACCGCATAGTCATATCTACCTCGGGCTATTTCGAAGACCGTGTCATAGCCCTTGCCAAGCGTTTCCCGAATATAGGTATCCGCATATCTATTGAGGGTCTGAGCCGTAAGAACGACGAATTGCGCGGTCGCGAGGGAGGATTTGACCGTGGGTTGCGTACTTTGCTGACGCTTAAGCAGATGGGTGTGAAAGATATCGGTTTTGGCTGCACCGTGTCGAACCACAATTCTAAAGACATGCTTTCGCTCTACCGTCTTTCGCGCGAACTCGGTCTCGAGTTCGCCACGGCGGCATTCCATAACTCATATTACTTCCACAAAGAAGACAATAAAATCACCAACCGTGACGAGGTATGCGGTGATTTCGAGCAGCTTATAGAGTGGCAGCTTGCCGAGAAACACCCCAAGTCGTGGTTTCGTGCGTTTTTCAACATGGGTCTGATAAATTATATTGAAGGAGGGCGCCGTATGCTTCCCTGCGAGGCCGGCTCGGCAAACTTCTTTATCGACCCCTGGGGCGAGGTATATCCCTGCAACGGCATGGAAGACCATATTTGGAAAGAGTCGATGGGCAACATCCATAATGCCGATTTTATGGATATCTGGACGTCGGAACAGGCCGAGCGCGTGCGTGCCAAGGTGCGCAAATGCCCCAAAAACTGCTGGATGGTAGGCACGGCATCGCCCGTGATGCACAAATATATCAAGCACCCACTCAAATGGGCCTTGCGCAACAAACTGCGCTCTCTCCAGGGCAAGAAGCCATGTCTCGACAAGCAATGGTATGACGTTGGCCAGGACCCCGAACAAGGCGTGATGAAATGAAAATCGTTGTTATAGGCACTCGCGGTATCCCCGATATCCTCGGTGGCGTAGAGACTCACTGTCAGGAGCTCTACCCCCGTATCGCGGCTATGGGGCACGATGTGACGGTGATACGCCGCTCGAGCTATATTACCGATGACAAGCGTATGTCCGAATATCGCGGTGTGCGACTTGTCGACGTTTATGCTCCCCGGCGCAAGAGTGTCGAGGCCATCGTGCACACGTTCCTGGCCGTTTTCAAGGCCCGTAGCCTCAAGCCCGACGTGCTGCATATCCATGCCATCGGCCCTGCCCTGCTCACTCCCCTCGCCCGCCTCATGGGCATGAAGGTGGTCATGACCAACCACGGCCCCGACTATGACCGTCAGAAATGGGGACGGCTCGCAAAGACAGTCCTAAAGGCCGGACAGTCGATGGGTACGCGCTTTGCCAACCGCGTGATAGTGATTTCGACAACCATAGCCGGTATTTTGGCCGATAAATACGGGCGTAACGACACCGACCTCATCTTCAACGGCGTCACACCACCCGTAATCAGCGGCAGGCGCTACTGGCTCGACCGCTGGGGCATCGACAAGCCTTATATCGTGGCCATTGGCCGCTTTGTGAGGGAGAAAGGTTTCCACGACCTGATTGAGGCTTTTGGCAAATCGGGTCTTGCCGCCACACACCGCCTTGTCATAGCAGGTGATGCCGACCACGAAGACGACTATTCCAAGGCCCTTAAGGCGCAGGCAAAGGCCGCAGGTGTAGTTCTTACCGGTTTTATCAAAGGCGAGCCTCTGACGCAGCTTATGGCGGCCGCAGAGCTGTTTGTGCTGCCATCGTACCACGAAGGGCTGCCCATATCGCTGCTCGAGGCCATGAGCTACGGTCTCGACGTAGTGGTCAGCGACATCCCGGCTAACCGTCTGCCTCAGTTAGACGGCGAGGACTTCTTCGCGCCGGGTGATACCGACGCCCTGGCCTCGAAACTTAACGAAAAAATTTTGCGGGGTCAACGCCGTCGCACCTACGACCTCGCCCCCTATGACTGGGACAATATCGCCCGTCAGACCATCGAAGTATATAAAAATCTGTAAAACTTCTCTATTGATGCTTGTCAAGACTTACGCCGCTGCCGTGCAGGGTATTGATGCACGGGTTATAACCATCGAGACAGCAATCACACGTGGTGTGCAGTATTGTATCGTCGGCTTGCCCGACACTGCTGTAAAGGAGAGTCACGAGCGCGTGAGGGCCGCATTGACACATTCGGGTTATACCATGCCGCGCACGGCCGCAGTCATCAACATGGCGCCGGCCGATATACGCAAGGAGGGCGCGGCCTACGACCTGCCGATTGCCGTGTCGCTGCTTGTCGGCACCCAGATTATCAAGTCGGAAGTCCTTGACCGTTACATGATTATGGGCGAACTATCGCTCGACGGCAGCGTGCAGCCCATCCGTGGTGCCCTGCCTATGGCTATCGAGGCCCGTGCGAGGGGTTTCAAGGGCATGATACTGCCGGCGGCCAATGCTACCGAGGCGGCCGTGGTAAACAATCTCGAAGTATACGGAGTCGAGAACCTTCGCCAGGTGGCAGATTTTTTGAGTGAAAACGCAACTCTCCAGCCTACCATAGTCGATACCCGCGCCGAGTTTGCGCGCGAGGCCGGGCACTTCGACCTTGATTTCAGCGATGTAAAGGGCCAGGAAAATGTGAAACGAGCCTTTGAGGTGGCCTGTGCCGGCGGCCACAACATACTGCTTATAGGCCCTCCCGGCTCGGGTAAGTCTATGATGGCAAAGCGATTGCCGTCTATTATGCCACCGCTCACCCTTGGCGAGGCTCTCGAAACTACCAAGATTCACTCTGTTGCCGGTAAGCTGCGTCGGGGGTCGCGGCTGATGACGGTGCGCCCGTTCCGCGCCCCTCACCACACCATATCGCCGGTCGCCATGGTCGGCGGCGGTTCTAACCCTATGCCGGGCGAGATTTCGCTGGCACATAACGGTATACTCTTCCTCGATGAATTTCCCGAGTTTCCGCGTACGGTGCTCGAGGTGCTTCGACAGCCCCTCGAAGACCGCCATATCAGCGTGTCGCGCGCACGCTATCAGCTTGATTACCCGGCATCTTTCATGCTCGTGGCATCAATGAATCCCTGTCCGTGCGGTTACTACACGCATCCTACCAAGCCTTGCACGTGTGCGCCCGGTGCCGTGGGCAAATACTTGGGGCGCATTTCCGGGCCCCTTCTCGACCGCATAGACATACAGTGCGAGATAATGCCTGTGCCCTTCGACGAGCTGCATACACGGGCGCAAGGGGAGAGCAGTGCCGACATTCGCGCCCGCGTCATGGCGGCGCGAAAAATCCAGGCCGAGCGCTTCGCCAACGAGCCTGGCGTGCACTGCAACGCGCAGATGAACACGCGCCTGATGCAGCAATATTGTGCCCTCGATGCCGATGCCACGGCCATCCTCAAGCGTGTGATGACCAAATACGACATGTCGGCCCGTGCCTACGACCGCATCCTCAAGGTAGCACGCACCATCGCCGACCTCGCCGGCAGCGAGGCCATCACCCCGGCCCATATCAGCGAAGCCGTCTCCTACCGCACCCTCGACCGCTCCTCGTGGGGCAGCACCGCAGTCACTCGATAAAACTTAGAAGACGGCGACAAGTCGCCTACACTATAAACAAAAATCTTTGTCTTTAGTGTAAACGGCTTGCCGTTTAAATACAAAAATCACTATTATGTCGCGCTGTTATTTCCATGATTATCAGTCAAGATGCATCTATCACATCACTTTGAAGAAAGCTAAGGGTGTGCGAGTCTTTGGCAATTTATGTGGTGATTGCCAAAATGCTGCTATCGAGCGTAGTCAATTGGGTAAAATCATTGAGAAACACATACGTAAAATCTATGCTCTAAATCCTGCCATAAGGCTTCTACAATATAGCATTATGCCCGACCATGTGCATTTGCTTATCTTTGTGGCCTCTCACATCGAAATGCACCTCGGAAAATATATAAGCAAACTTAAAATCTTGATATATCAAGATTTTAGGGAGATGACAGGTGATGCAGTTTCGATATTTGAAGAAGATTTTTATGATTGTATTCTCTATAGAAATCGCTCTCTTGATACTCTCTACCGCTATCTTCGCGATAATCCTCGGCGGTTGGCGGTGAGGAGGGCGCACCCTGAGTTTTTCAGGCGCGTTAACAGACTGAAAATCGGCGAGAAGTATTATCAGGCTTACGGCAATTTCCAACTCCTGGAATGCCCGTTTAAGGAGCAGGTCGTGGTGCATAGGGCTGATACGCCCGAAGTCCGCGAAAGAAATAGGCGGGGGTGGCTCTATGCGGCGGCTAATGGCGGTGTGCTTGTGTCGCCGTTTATTTCTCAGGCCGAAAAAGCCATACGCACCGAGGCCGACGAGGCTGGTGGACGGTTCATCTATATAACTAACCAGCCCCTCGCGGAGCGCTACAAGCCCTCGGGCCGCGATTTCGAGCTGTGCGAATCGGGCCGTATGCTCATCGTCTCAGCCAATTTCGACGGTGACCTAAACCGCACCGCCTGCCTGGCCATGAACTCTTTGGCAGAGACTATCTGCAAGGATTAGCTCAGTGCGTGGTGCCTTCGGGGGCTTCGTGGCGGAGGGTGTAGGTGTTGCGGATTTTTTCGAAGTCTTCGGGGTGCTCTTTTAGCTTTATTACCTCGGGCATGGGGTCGTAGGTCGAGAGGATGCCGCTAATGTTGACCGACTGTGCCGGTGCGGGGGGCATGGGCATGTCGACTGTGACCCTCGGGGTCATAAAGAAGGTGGTGAGTGCGTCGAGAGCCACTTGCGAGGCCCTGATTTTGCCTTCTTGCGAATATCCGGCGATATGGGGCGTGGCTATGTCGGCGCGGCGCAGGAGTTCGCGGTCGATGTCGGGCTCGTGTTCCCAGCAGTCGATAATCATTCCTCCTACCTTTCCGGCATCACGGGCGGCAATGAGGGCCGGGGTGTCGACAATCTCGCCTCGGGCACTGTTTATGATGATTGGTGCACGGCGCAGTGAGTTGAAAAACGCCTCATTAGCAATATGGTAGGTCGGATGTTCGCCGTCACGGGTGAGGGGAGTGTGGAAGGTGATGATATCAGCCTCGCGTGCTATGGTGTCGAGGTCTACCCAGTCGTCGCCGCCCTCGGCCTCTTGACGCGGCGGGTCGCAGCGTAGCACTTTCATGTCGAGAGCCTTGGCCCAACGCTCTACAATTGAGCCTACATGGCCAACGCCCACAATCCCAAGGGTGTAGGACTGTAGTGGACGGTTGATGACATTGAGCAGGGTAGCGAAAACGTATTGCGCAACTGCCGGGGCATTGCAGCCGGGGGCATTGACAACCGTAATTGAGTGGTCGCGGCAATAGTCGAGGTCGATATGGTCGGTGCCAATGGTGGCCGTGGCGATTAACTTGACATCAGATTTAGCCAGCAGTTCGGCGTTGCACTTTGTGCGGGTACGTATCATCAGCCCGTCGGTGTCGCGCACGGCCTTGGGGGTTATTTCCTCGGGGGCGAGATAACGAACGGTGGCATAGTCGTCGAGGAGTCCGGCGACATAGGGTATATTGCGCTCGATGATGAGCCTTATATTACTGTTTGGCATACGAATATTACCGCGTAGACGGCTAAGATTGTGAATATTGCTATATATGACTTGTCGGGCCTGTGGGTCGAGAAATAGTGGGTGACCTCCATGGCCGCGCAGTAATTGAGGATAGGGATATAGCTGATGATGTTGCGGTAGTCGATGCAGAGGGCAATGAGCGTGATGAGCATCACGACCGTAAATGCGCCGTTTACGGCCCTTGCGCGGGCATTGTAGGCAATTGTCTTAAGAACGTTGAGGACGAAGCCTAAAAGCGTTAAAAAGGCCGTTAAACCCACTGTCACGACCAGCATCAGCGTATCGTCGATATCAATCTCTGAGAAAATGTTGGCAAAGCGTGGCCACTGGAGCTGTGTCGGGTCGATGATACCGAAGCCGATATAGAGGAGCCACGGCGTCACAATGCCCATAAAGGCAGCCGCGAGGGTGCGGCGGTTGAAGATTGACATCTGGCCGCAGCCGATGAGGAAGGCCACGAGGTAGAAGGCGTAGCAATACTGTGTCGCCGTAAAAGCTGACAGCAGCAACGCGATGAGGAACACGCGCCTGGTGGCCTCGGGCTGGCGGTAGCAGCTGAACAGCAAGAGCATACACAGCGGCACAACCACCGCAAGTAGGTTGCCGGTGTAGAACTGCGTCATCAGGTCGGGCGTGGCCACCTGCATCATCGCGAAGAAGGCGATAAACAGCGAGGTCATAGACCTGAAGACGTTGAAAATCTTGTTGAGCAGCAGCATTATAACCACTGTTGCCCCGTTGGCTACGAGTGCCAGAATGAAGTTGAGCACGGGGCTGTAGGCAAACCATTCGTTGGCCGACGGCAGTCCGAGACCTTTGTAGCCGCTGAGAGGGATTGTATGGTCCCCGAAGAAATATACGCAGGCCATGGCCGCCGCCACGAAGGCGACAGCCAGGCCGAAGCCCCTCGAGTGGGCCATGCGCGTAATTAGGGTGTTATTCACTATACGAGGTCACGGCCGATGTCGCGACGGTTATATTTGCCCTCGAATGTGATTTTGTCGAGCATTTCGTATGATTTCGCGGCAGCGTCGGGTATGTCGTCGCCAAAGGCCACGGTGGCAAGCACGCGGCCACCCGAGGTTACGACACGGCCCTTGTCGTCGAGTGCAGTGCCGGCGTGGAAGACGATGCCATCGACCTTGTCGAGGCCCTCTATGACTTTTCCCTTGGCGTAAGAGCCCGGGTAGCCGCCCGATACGGCCATGACGGCCACGGCGGTGCGTGGGTCGTGCTCGATTACGGTGTCGCCGAGGTTGCCGTTTGCCACAGCCACGAGAGCCGGCAGCAGGTCGCTGGCTATGCGCGGCATCACCACCTCGGTCTCGGGGTCGCCCATGCGCACGTTGTATTCAATTACCATCGGTTCGCCCTCGACATTGATAAGGCCGAGGAAGATAAAACCGCGATAATCAATGCCTTCGGTACGCAAACCGTTGACGGTGGGGCGCACGATTCGCTCTTCGACCTTGGCCATGAATATGTCGTCGGCAAAGGGCACGGGTGAAACCGAGCCCATGCCGCCGGTGTTGAGACCGGTATCGCCCTCGCCCACGCGCTTATAGTCTTTGGCCACGGGCAGTATGCGGTATGCGCCGGTGCCGTCGGTAAGGACGAATACCGAACATTCGATGCCTTTGAGGAACTCCTCAATCACGACCTTTGCCGAGGCGGCACCAAACTGGCCGTCGAGCATCTCGTCGAGCGACTTTACGGCCTGGTCGAGGTCGTCGATAATCAGCACGCCTTTGCCTGCGGCGAGGCCGTCGGCCTTGAGCACATAGGGGGCTTTGAGGCTGCGCAGGAAGGCGCGGGCCTCGTTGATATTTGCCTTGGAGGCTGTGAAGTGGCGCGCCGTGGGTATGTTGTGACGGCCCATAAAGTCTTTGGCGAAGTCTTTAGAACCCTCGAGGGCAGCGCCGTCGGCACCGGGGCCTACCATGGGTACACCGGGGCATGATACCGCTAATGCCTCGCGCAGACCGCCTACGAGTGGGTCTTCGTTACCGGCGATTACCAGGTCGATGTCGTTGTCTTTTACGGCTTTGGCAACAGCCTCGAAGTCGGTGGGCTTGAGGGATATATTGGTGCCGCAGGCCGATGTGCCGGCGTTGCCGGGGGCGATATAGAGATTGCCAAGCAGGGGGCTTTGGCTTAATTTCCAGGCTATAGCTGCTTCACGGCCACCACTGCCGAGAAGTAATACGTTGATTTTTTCGGACATTATTCGTTGGTTTTGTCGGTTTCGGTATTGTCGTTGTTATGTTTCTTGCGAGTGCGCCATACGGGGCGGTTTACCACGATTTCCTTGTCGGCCGAAATAGAGGGCTGACGGCCTAACGACAGGGGCCTGCGGCCTTCGGTGTGCTGCTGTCCCGGAGCCTTGGGGCTGCGGAAGTCGCGCTTCTCGCGGCCTTCTCTTCCCTCGCGGCCTTCGCGAGGTTCACGCGAACCTCTGGGGCCTTTGTCGTCGCGGTCGAACTTGCGCGGTCTGCGGTCGCCCGAGTCTTTGCCAAACTTGCGGTCGCGGGGGCCACGGTCTTTGTCCTTGCGTGGTGCCTCAGGGCGTTCGTCTTTGATGCGCCCGCCGCCCTGGCGGAATTCTTTTTTCTTGCCGGCAAATATCATATATTCGCGCAGTTCGCACTCCAGACCGCCGTTGTAGAGCTGCAGCTTCTTCGACGGGGCGAGGCCGATTTCGTTGAAATACTCGTCGGTATAGCCTATAATCCATACGTCCCAGTCGGTAAACACGTGTTTGAGCGTGGCACCGATAGATTTGTAGAGGGCGTTCATATCGTCGACCGAGATGCGTTTGCCGTAGGGGGGGTTAGTGACAATCACACCCTCGGGAGCCGGGGCTTCTTTCCATTTCGGCACGATTTCCTCGGGGGCGTCGAAGGCTATAGAGCGGCGTTCGAAGGTGATATATCGCTCCACGCCGGCACTCTTGGCATTGTTTTTGGCAATCTCGAGGGCGCGTTTGTCGATGTCGCAGGCTATGATGGGCACCGTGACTTCGCGCTCGGCGCTGTCGTCGTTATATATTTTTTCGAGAAGGTCGGCATCGAAGTCGGCCCAGTTCTCGAAGGCATAGTGCTTGCGGTAGATACCCGGGTAAATTCCGGCGGCAATCATCGCAGCCTCGATGGCGAAGGTGCCCGAGCCGCACATGGGGTCGACAAAGGGTTTGTCGCCGTCCCACCCGGTCATAAGTATTATTCCGGCGGCAAGTACCTCGTTGATGGGGGCTTCGGTCTGGGCAACGCGCCAGCCGCGTTTGTGGAGCGACTCGCCCGACGAGTCGAGCGACAGGGTGACACGTGTGCCGGCGATATGCACATTGACCATGATGTCGGCACCGTCGAGGCGCACGCTGGGGCGCTGCTCGTTGTCACTGTGGTCGCGGAACCAGTCGACCACGGCATCCTTGATGCGGTATGTCACATATTGGCTGTTGCGGAACTCGTCGCTAAACACCACGGTGTCGATTGCAAACGTCTGGTTCACATTCATGATGCTGCTCCAGTCAAAGAGCTTTGCGCCGGCATAGAGGCTGTCGGCATCCGAGGCGTCGAAGGAGTAGAAGGGTTTGAGGATGCGCAGCGCCGTGCGGCAGCAGAAATTTGCCCTGTACAAAGTTTCGAGATTGCCCTTGAAAGCGACCATGCGCTTACCCGGCGTCACCTCGTCGGCCCCTAAGGCCCGGAGTTCGCCTGCCAATACCTCCTCAAGGCCCTGGAAGGTCTTGGCTACCATGTCGAATGTGGTGTTCATGTCTGTCAATGTTTGAGACTGCAAAATTAGCAAAAAAGCCGTAAACACACAATTTAAGTTTCGAAGACCTTATCCCTGCCATTTAGACATCCGGAGGCTCGTATGTTAGTTTCTGACTTTCCAATATCCACCTCTTGCACCTCCAACTCTCTCTAATCGACCTTCCAATTTTAGTTTTTCTATATGAAATTGAACAGTTGAAGCTGGAATACGTAAAATTTCAGTAAGCTCTTTTCTTGTAATCTTAGGATTTTCAATTATCAAATTCAATAGTCTTTCCCTGGTCGACAACTCTTTCTGACCTATTTTCTGACCTATTTTCTGACCTATAATAGGTCTGAAATATGTGATTGTGGAAGTTGCTATATCGCTTTCAATCTCAACTCTTTCTCCTGTAAGTAACTCCCATTTCTTAATTCGACCTATTCCGTAACCTGCATTCTCAGCCAGCCGCGCATAGCGGAAAAACATAATTATATTGGGGTTACGTGGAATTGATTTGATTTTCTTGATATTACCGTTCAAGGCTACTGGGAACTGCCCAGGGTTCTGAAACTCGATTTTGTCATTATATATAGTGATAGAGGAATGCATCGGACCAAAATAATCGGCGTGAGCCAAAAGATTTATCAATCCCTCGCGAAGACTATAGAGTTGAGAGTTGTCTTCTGGAGAAAAACCGTCTGGGCCGGGCATGAACGGATTGTCTGCAAATGACCGTAACCGTTGTATAAGCATCTGAAAGTATTCCCATATATTCTCCTGCTCTGGCATACGGTAAGTATAACGCACTTCCGCATCATCGTAGGAACTGCCGGGGATTTCTCTATAATCAACCCAAAAATGGCGAAGATGTTTGATTATAGCTTTCCTGCAACCAAAAGTCAATAATCCTCCAAAGGTTAGCGCCCCATTGTCTGATATGCCTATCCGCTCACAAAACTCGTCATGACTCAACGAATTGAACTCCAGTTCAGGATTGAACTCAAGCAGCCTACGCCGGTAAGTTTCGATTGAGTTGGCATTTAGGTCGTTTAAATTAGTGCCAGGAACTGCCATCTCAGACTTACTTCCAAATGTTTTCTCTCTGAGCAATATGCCAATCTCGATATCGGTTGCACGTTGGTCTCCGCTGCCGACACGGATATACGTATTTGACAGGTTATTGTTCATATACACTGGCTTGCAGCCGCTTGGTGGGATGTATACGGCAAAAACGGCATTTCCATTGAACTCCAATCTGTCTATTTTTGCCAATATGGGAACATTGAACTTTGATGTCGAGCGTAATGTTGAAGTCAAATCTTGTTCCATCTTTTCCGGCTTGTCTACTCCTACAATCTCACAAGTAGAGACATTCTTTCCTTTTGTCTCTTGTACGCCAAGTATTATCCAGCCGCCTGCAGTATTGGAGAAAGCACTTACTGTTTCCCACATCGATTTAGGGAGACCACCAGAAGCCTCTTTTACCTCGAAGTCATCCCATTCTATATCGTTGAGCCTTTGCTGTAGTTCTTCTTTTGTCATCTTTGTATTTCTTTCAATGCAAAATTACTAATTTTTTCGGCTGATATACCTCTGATTATAGAAATATTAGCTGACTCTTTACAAATTCTTTTATATCACTTCGAGCCATAGTGGCGAGGCTGTGTCAAAATATATGATTAGTTCTAAAAATAGTTTCAAGCTCACAAAAAAGACCTCAGAGAGGTTGCAAACGGCTGTTTTCGTCGATTGCATCCTCTCTGAGGAATATTTTTATACTTGTTGATGTATTTCCCCACGAAGAATAACCGTGGGGCCCCAGGCGGCTTACTTCATCAGTTCTACTGAGCGGGCGATGAATGAGCTGAGGGCTTCGCCGCGCAGCAGGCCGTTGCCGAGCAGGGCGAGGTCGACAAGCTGGCTGACCTTGGGAGCCTTGGGCGAATATGCGTCGATGGCGTCGTCCATGGCCTTGCGGCTGTCGGTCACGGTCTTCTCGGCCTCGTCGATTGTGGCACGGGCCTCGGTGCTAAGTTCCGCAGTTCCAGCGGCCTTGCGTGTCTCCTCGGCCTTGGCGTTGGCCTGGTCGATAGTGGAGAGCAGGGGCTCTACGGTAGCATCGAGGGCGGCGTCGGCTTCCTGGGCAATGGCCTTGACGAGCGGATGCTCGGTATTGACAACAACGGTGTAGCTGTCGGGCAGGTCGCCGTAGAAGTTCATGCCCGGCTGCATAGCGGCCATTTCTTTCATACGGCGCATATACTCGTTCTGGGTCAGGATAACCGGCTGAGAATTGGCTGCCAGGGCCTCGAACTGCACCATAAAGCTCGTCTTCTCTACCTTGCGTGTAGGCAGTTCGAAGAGGCGCGTCAATATGGCGCGTGCCGCAGGGGTGAGTTCGGCCACCTTGCGGTCGCTCTTGCGGATGAGGTTGTCGGTCACGTCGGAGTCGACGCGCACCAGGCTTGTATTCTCGAGTTTGTGCTCGAGCAGGCCCACGAAGTGGTTGTCGAGCTGTCCGTCGAGCAAGAGCACGTTGTAGCCCTTGTCGTTAGCGGCCTTGATGTAGTCGTACTGGGCCGTGGCATCGGTGGCATAGAGATATACAACCTTGCCCTCGGCATCGGTCTGAGCGGCCTCGACAAGTGTCTTGTATTCGTCGAGGGTGTAGTAGTGGTCCTCGGTGTCCTTGAGGAGCATAAACTTCATGGCGGCGTCGCAGAATTTCTCGTCGGTCAGCATGCCGTAGACGATGAAGATGCGAATGTCGTCCCATTTCTTCTCGAACTCGGCGCGGTCGGCGCGGAAGAGCTCGTCGAGACGGCCGGCAACTTTCTTGGTGATGTAGCTCGAAATCTTCTTGACGGCGGTGTCGGCCTGCAGGTACGAGCGCGACACGTTCAAGGGGATGTCGGGCGAGTCAATCACGCCCTGGAGAAGCTGCATGAACTCGGGAACAACGCCCTCGACCGATTCGGTGACGAACACCTGGTTGCAGTAGAGCTGTATGCGGTTGCGGTTGATGTCGAAATTGTTCTTGATTTTGGGGAAGTAGAGTATGCCTGTCAGGTGGAAGGGGTAGTCTACGTTGAGGTGAATCCAGAAGAGCGGCTCTTCCTGGCCGGGATAAAGTTCCTGATAGAAGGCAAGGTAGTCGGCATCGGTCAGTTCGCTGGGCTTCTTCATCCACTGCGGCTCGGTGCTGTTGATTACCAGGTCTTTGTCGGTGTCGGCCCATGCGCCGTCTTTCCATTCGCGCTCTTTGCCGCAGATTACGGGCACAGGCAAGAAGCGGCAATATTTGCGCAGCAGGGTGTCGACGCGCTGTTGGTCGAGGAACTCCTTGCTCTCGTCGTCGATATATAGGATGATGTCGGTACCGCGTGTCGTCCTCGAGCCGGCACCCATGGAGTATTCGGGCGAACCGTCGCACTCCCAGCGCACGGCCTCGGCACCGTCTTTATACGACAGCGACTCGATTACCACCTTTTTCGAAACCATGAAGGCCGAGTAGAAGCCCAGGCCGAAGTGGCCGATGATGTTGGCGGCGGTGTCCTTATACTTGTTGAGGAATTCCTCGGCGCCCGAGAATGCGATTTGGTTGATATACTTGTCTACATCCTCGGCAGTCATGCCTATGCCCGAGTCGCTGACAGTGAGCGTGCCGGCCTCCTTGTCGACGGTCACGCGCACGTCGAGGGTGCCAAGCTCGCCCTTGAACTCGCCAAACGAGGCGAGGGCGCGTAGCTTCTGGCTGGCATCTACGGCGTTCGACACAAGTTCGCGAAGGAAAATCTCGTGGTCGCTATAGAGAAATTTCTTGATGACGGGGAAGATGTTTTCAGTCGTTACCCCGATAGTACCTTTTTGCATATATCGTAAATTTTGATTTCCAATAGTATATAACAAATAAAAGCAAAAAAAGTGCCAAACCGCCACTCTGCCATTATGGCAGAACGCCGGAAATTTATACCGACCAGATGAAAAGGTCGTCTATTTTAACCATTTATATAAGAACTCTCCTTGTTTCCCAATCTTTTGCCGACGGTGGCGATTTAAGAATTGGAGAAACATTAATATGTCTTGATAATTTTCGTATTTCTATTGTCTTGGAGATGCTATCTATCAGTGGTAGAGCTTCTTTTTCAACTTTTATTGCCGAGAAACAAAAATCGGCCTCGGGAAAGAATTTTCTGATATAATAACTCTGCTCTTTAATATTATACGCAAACGTGTATGTCGAATCCCTATGGATGATACTATCGTTAGTCGATAAGGTTTTGTCGAAATCTATGTCTAATGTTGAACCACCATAAGCGGCAATCAAAATATTTTTGGAACTGATAGTGTCTGACTTAAACATGCAAATATAGTCCATATATTCCGTCTTGCACTCATAATAACAGTGGTAACTTGTCGGCAGCTTTATCTCAACCTGCTTATTCCCGGCATAAAAGCTCCAGGCATCATAGCCACTATCACTCTTGAAACAAGTCAAGAGCCCGAGGATTAGGCATATACATAATTTCGCATACATATTTAAACTCCGTTCTCTACATGATGATATTTGAATTATAACGAACTTTGACTTTTTAAATGCTGTTGAAATAAATTAACGTATGCTCTGATTAATCGTAGATAGTCATTATAAGTATCATTATACCGAACTTTTTTGCCATCATAAAACATCGCATTGTAATATCTTTCAGTTTTAGATGGCTTTCCATTTCTATAAACTTGGAATATTATACATTCTACATTTTCTAAATTATCTTCTTTCATCCCTTCTTTAAGGGCACAAGAAGATTTGACAAAAGCAGAGCCATCTTTTTGCAGCTCCTTTTGTGCAGCGATTTTCATGTAGTTACCTATGTTTACACTATATTGAGCCAACGAATCACAAATCATATATGAATTCTGATTCATGAGTTTAAATGTATAATTTATGTCATTACGATTAGCACTATATTTTACGATAATGCTGTCGACCTCGTTTTTATCGCCTATTTCGTTGGCTAAGGCACCAGTATATAGCGATTCAAAACCTATTTGCTTTTGAATGACATTGTTGATTATACAAAGATTATTAACTATTCTCCAAAAATCATAAAAAGCATCGCTATAAACATATTCAAGTTCACCTTTATATGGTGATTTGAATTTCATCTCTTTAATAACTCGATTGTGCCTGTAAACCCTTATAGTTCTAAGCGGATAATCTGTGACAATTTTATAATCAGCTTTCTTTTGCCCAGTTACAAATGGATTCTTGTCGGACATAATGGAATTATTTATGTATCCTGACAGTAATCTACTCGAAAACGGTATTCTGATTTTGTAATCATATATGAAAGACTCCTTATTGCTGTATACTATTCGGATATTATCCATGCCGACTACGGAAATTTCAGCATAGAAATCACTATCCGAGGGCATTTCCGAACCATAGCAAAATACACAATCACTGTATTTAAAATCCTTTGGAGCGAGGAATCGGCCGCCAAACCCATAGTCATCTGGAATTTGACCATAAAATAATTGGCAAAAGGATATAAACAAGAGTGTTGATAGTACGCGATAAATAGCGCTTTGGTGAAGGAGGATATATAAACAGGCTGTTATCATTTAAAACTTTGCGGTGGTGAGGATTAATCTTCTATTAACTTATGATGTTCTTCGTAATATCTCTCTTGTGTGAGATAATTTGAATGATATATTTTCAATAATCTATAGAACTTTTCGAATCCTGGAGAAAATGTCTGAGCATAACATTCCGTAGTATCTGCGGGTACAATCAATTCTATATAACTTTTGCCTTTCTTAAATGTTGAAATCCATATCTCGCCGCCGTCATGAAATACGATTATTTCACCTAAATCTTTTTGAGTGACAAAAGGCGGATTTTTAGTTTGATTTTCAACTAAATACTCAACAAAAGGAAATGGGTTAATGACAAGAGTAGTTTCTCCAATTTTGGGCGTTATATAACAATCCTTACTATTGACATGTATAATAATTGGGTAATAACGTACCAAAAAACTATCTACCCCACATGCATCTAAGGCTTTCTTAATACTCTTATATTTCGGTATATAGGTAGGCTTTTGGGTTTGCTCTTGTGCCACGGGTGTGGACACCGAATCATCTATCGAATGGGTGCCACTTTCTTTATTGCTACTCTGCCTTTGCGCACATGCGGCTATCATCATGGCTGCTGCAAAAATGAATATTAATAATTTCTTCATTGGGCCTTCTGATTGGGGTTAATATTCTTTTCGGCGAAGTGGTGATAATTAGATTTTTGCCAAAAGTCATAGCACATGACAATTTTGGTCATTCAGCCCAATGTGCGCATACATAGGCATATACGTAAATTCAGAGACAATGTCACGTTAAATTTTATTGAACGGATTGCTTTTTCAACTGTCAATAAATCAAAAGGATATAGGAAAGGCGCGGACCTCCTTGTTAATAGAGTGTATAAAAATCCAGGAAATCTCACGCCTTATGGATACTCTATTAACAATTCTGAGACCGGTTTGTCAGAGCGGAATGAACCTTTCGCTGAAAAAATGTCTCATCTCGATTCTTCAGGCCATGATAATATCGTGGTCGGTCAACATCCTCAAACTTGCTTCCGAATATGCCTCCCGTGCCAGCGTGACGTCGGTGGT
>CEAR01034594.1_pt1 | contig 48021 bp, 39 predicted proteins | sample 557461 | NCBI WGS metagenome assembly CEAR01 (sample SAMEA3182075, study PRJEB8094) | gut metagenome | biome: human; feature: gut; material: Stool; isolation source: human stools | place: Canada | collected 2012-03-14 | reverse complement strand
GAAAAGGAGGTTACAATGGCAAGCCAGAAGCAACAATATACGATTCTCTACGGGCGGCTCAGCCAGGAGGACGAGCGTGCCGGAGAGTCAAACAGCATCCAGCATCAGCGGGATCTGTTAGAAAAATTCGCACGGGATAAAGGCTTTGAAAACACACTTTTTCTTGCGGATGACGGGTATTCCGGAACAAATTTTGAGCGGCCGAGTTGGAAAAAGATCGTGGAAATGATCGAAGCCGGGGAGGTCTCCACCCTGATTGTAAAGGATGCCTCCCGGCTGGGGCGTGAGTACTTGCAGGTCGGCTACTACATGGAGATCTATTTCCCGCAGAAAAATGTGCGGTTCATCGCAGTGAACGACGGCGTGGATTCTGCGGTCGAGAGCAGCAACGATTTTAACCCTATCCGCAACTGGGCAAACGAACTCCACGCAAAGGACACGAGCCGGAAGGTTCGCGCCGTGAAAAAGCTGCAGGCTGAACGCGGCGAATGGCTCGGAGGTCGCCCGCCCTATGGCTACCGAAAATCCGAAACTACGGAAAACCATCTCGAGCCCGACCCGGAAGCGGCAGAGGTCGTTCAGCAGATTTTTACCCTCTGTGCTGCTGGGAAAGGTCCGAGTCAGATCGCGCGGATTCTGACAGAACAGAAGATTCTGACACCCGCAAATTACTACTTTCAGAAGACCGGAAAAACGCACAAGGGGCGCGATGCGCTGCATCCGTGTACGTGGTCTGGTACGACGGTCAGTGATATTCTCAAAAACGTCATGTATCTGGGCCATACAGTTGGACTGCGGCGGACGACCATTTCCTATAAGAACAAAACACGGATCGACCGGCCGGAAAGCGAACAGTGTCTGGTAAAAAATACGCACCAGCCGCTCATCTCGCAGGAGCAGTGGGAGATCGTGCAAGAGGTGCGGCAGCACAAAAAGCGCACGGCGAAGCACATGGATGAACCGAACGTCTTTTCCGGGCTGGTGTTCTGCGCGGACTGCGGAAAGCCGCTGGTGCTGCACAGAGCCAGCACCATGAAGAAAGTGGAGTACAACTTCAAATGCTATACCTACGGCAAAAAGGGCAAAACCGCCTGTACTGCGCACCACATCCGGGAGTGTGAACTCACGCAAATCGTTCTGGATGATCTCTGCCGGGTCACACATTTCGCCCGCATGAAGGAGCGGCAATTTGCGACGCACATCAACCAGAAGAACAGCGAAGAACTGCGGCGGGAGATGAATAGCGTGCTGCGCGATCTTGACACGATGAAAAAGCGAAGCCCAGAGCTATCCAAGCTGTTCAAACGCCTCTATGAGGACAATGTTCTCGGGCGCGTGACCGACGAGCAGTACCAGATGCTCTCCAGCGATTACACGGACGAGCAACGTATGCTGGAGGAACAGATTCCGCAGAAAGAACACCGTCTGGCGCAGCTTCAGGCGCGTGAAGCGAATGTGGATGCGTTCATTGGAAAGGCAAAGCAGTACACAACGATTGACACGCTGACGCCGGAACTGCTGCGGCTGTTCATTCAGCGCATCGAGGTCGGCGAACGGGAAACAAAATACTCCCGCAATTCCAGCCAGTCTGTCCGCATCATTTACCGGGACATCGGCACAGTGGACAGCGCCATGCAGCCAGACGTGAAGCAGCCGAAGCTGCTCCCGCCGCTGAGCGAGGTCATTCCATTCCCAGCATAAGGCAGCAAAAAGAAATGAGGGAGCGGACAATTCCGCTCCCTCAATGGGGGGTGACTGTTTGTGTCCCTGTAAAGGGAGACAGATGGGTTTCAAGGCTTTTTCCTATTTAGGGGTTACTCTCAAACCAGCTCTGAAAGGCGAAAAGCGCACAAAAAAGCGCACAAACCTTTCAAAAGCCCCTGATTTCTGCCGATACGCCAAAAGAAAGGGTGTAACCTCATGGCAGCAATTCGGGAAAACAAAAAGAACGGCAAAATCATTTCCTATCGCTTCACGCTCTGTTTGGAACGCGACGCACAGGGCAAGCAGATACGGCGCTACACCACTTGGACACCGCCAGAAGGCCTGACGCCTGCAAAAGCGAAAAAGGCTGCTGAGCGGGCTGCGGACGCTTGGGAGGACGAAACGCGCCGCGCATACCAAGAGGAACAGAAAGCACTGGCCTGCGGCGCTGCGTATCACCTGCCGCCAGAGAAACGGCATGACGATTTCTGCGCCTTTGTTAATGAAATCTGGTTTCCGCTGCACATCTGCGGCAACTGCAAGCCCACAACAACCGCTTATTACAAGAACATTGCAAAGGTCATTACAGACTATTTTAAGGGCTGCGTCTTGCAGGAAATCAGCCCCATTCAGATTCAGAAGTATCTCATTTATCTGCAAACGAAGTACAAGACACCGCAAGGCAAGCCGCTTGCGCCAAAGTCTGTGCGCCACCACTACGGAACGCTGACAAACATTTTCGGCTATGCGGACAAACAAGAAATGCTTGTCAAAAATCCCATGCAGCGCGTGGATGCACCGAAGAAAGTCAAGAAAGCGATTGACGCGCTGACACCGGAACAGGCAAAACAGTTTTTCGCTCTGCTTCCCTCCTGCGATCTGGACTTCCGCTGTATGCTGCATCTGTTCATTACAACCGGAATCCGACGCGGCGAGTGCATGGGCATTCAATGGCAGGATATAGACTTCAAGAACAACGCAGTCAATATTGCGCGCTGTGTCACCTATACACCGGAAAGCGGCGTAATTGTCAGCACCCCCAAGACCGAAAACAGCATTCGCACGATACCGCTTATGCCATCAACCGTCAAGCTGCTCCAAGAGTGGAAAAAGCAAACACAGGCCGCGCACCCGAATACCATTCTGAAATCCGCATTTCTTTTTCCAAAAGGCGAAGATGTGTTCCAGCCGCGCGACCCGAATGCTATCACACGCCGCGTCAAACACTTTATGACAAGAAATGGCTTTCCCGACCTGTCTCCACACGATTTGCGCCATAGCTGCGCAACACTTTTGCTTGCAGAGGGCGCAGATATTAAAAGTGTGCAGGAGATTTTGGGACACGCCGACGCAAGTACAACACTTGATTATTATGTGAAATCAGATTTGCAGCAGATGAAGACCGCAACGCAGAAATACGCAGCAGCGTTCAACCTATAAAAATAGAGGCAGCAGCACCAACGGCTGTTGCCTCTTACGTTATTCAACATTTTCAATCATATGGGTTATTCTTCCCTCCAATAGCATCCAGCAATTCAGACAGCGTAATCGTCTGCGCCTTTCGATTCGTCTAAAACTGACGCCAGTTTTCTTCTTTTGGTATCTATTGATTCAGCGGCGGTCTGTGGAGGCGGATATACTCGCCCTCCTTCTGCCCGATTTCTTCTGTAATTGCGTCATAGCCGCTCTGCTAGGCTCGGTAAAGCACAGTGAAACACATTTTGTGTCCGCTGCGCGTAGCCTCAGCGAGTATGCGGTACTTATGTTCCTTGCCTTGTGCAAGCTGTGCGTAATGCTATGCCATCCGCGCAAGGATATTGACGCTCTTCCCTATGTAAACAATCTTGCCATCCAGTAGGATCGCATAAATGCCCGCACACTCAAATTTGGGTGCCAATCCCTTGCGCTTTAGGGATTGATAGATTCGCTGCTCAAAATTCAAACTTGCCGCTGCCTTCCCATATCTCGTCCGGCGGGTTGGAACATCCCAGATCGTAATTGAGAAATCCCCAGAGATTATATGCTGCTGTCATCAGTTCCTCGTAGTGTTCTCTATCTCGATCTCGTTCAGTCTCGGCCCAAATCTAGTTGATAATATTTGTCATTTTCTTGGCCTTCATTATCTTCATAAAAGTCTCTTTAAAATTTGAATACAGGTTTTGCATCTTCTAAAACTCCCTCGTTATTATTTTTTATATTTATAATATTTATTTCTGTATCCTGCGACGGTGTAAAATCTACGTTCGGCGGTTTTTTCTGACTGCCAGACGATAACTCACTCTTTTCTTGTACGTCGTGGCTCGTCTGCGGCTTCTCATAGAAGTCGTATGTATTTCCGCTTCTGTGAATCAGATAGCCCTTGGATTCCAGCACCTTGAATTGGTCATGATAAGTGGAACGCGGCATTCCGATTTCCTCCAAGAGCGCAGCAGGTGACAGCGACAATGAATAGTTATTTGCGTTTGCAGCCAGATACAGATAGAGCCGCAGCGCGTGTGCGCCAAGGTCACGGGATGCAGCCATCCAATTCCGATTTTTTATACCTAGGAAATCTGCGGAGGCTTTTTCCCGATGAACGCAGATCGTCCGCTGATTTGGTACAGTTGTAGGCATACTATTTCCTTTCTCTTGGAGCAGCTTACTGCCCCAAGCTATTTAATAAGTCATTCATTTCTTCAAAGGCTTCTTTTGTGGCTTGGGTATCAACATTTATTTTTGCCTCTCGCGCCTTGGGGCTTTGCTTTTGTTCTCTCTGATACCTCTGCATATCTTCCCGCTTTATCTGGTTCACCAGCGCATACTCGCCGCGCTTTTCCATTTCGATGAAAAATTGTTTGGAATGCTCTTTATACGGGTTATACATCTTTCTCTCTCCTTTCTTTTTCTAATTAGAAGTTTCAATTTCTCTCAACTTTCTATAGATATTATATAATATTTTATTATAAAAATCGAATTATCAGGAAATGGCCAAGTGCAAGGGCAGGTATATTACAGGAAATACTATTTTTAATCTATAAAAAATCATTTCACCTGACCTTTGGTATTTTGGAGACGGTTTTCTTTTTGCCGTCGCCGCCATAACTTAGTTTTGCTTGAAATCATCACTTTTCAGTATATTTATACATTTTTATCAGATTTATTCATCGTTTTATCCATTTTCTGTTCAATTTCTGCTTTTTAATCATAATTCATGCAATTCAAACATTTTCCATATTTTTCGCAGAAACTATTGACAGAATATATATATAATTAAGGGTACAGTTCTTGTGACATTTGCACAGGCTGTACATTTTGTTTTTGTTGGAGGATTTTAGAAATGCGTGTTACCATCGACTTGGAACGTGATATTATTATCATTCCAGACAACTTCTTTAAGAAAATCAAAGAAGACAATGAGCGTCTGAAGCGGTACGGCGCAACTCCTGTATCTGGTCTCGAAAGAATCAAGCATTCCTTTGCTACTGCTATATCTGATATAGATAACCGCCTGCTCACACAAACGAACGCCAAGGAAAGGACTAAAAAAGTCATTGTAGCAGCCGAGCCAGTTGCACAGGTGAGAGTTTCCGACGAAACGGTTGACAAAGAATGAGCGCGCCACGCGTAACACCACAGGAAATCGTAGAAATGCACCGTCTGTATGCACAACTCGGCACATACGCTGCTGTTGGACGAAAGCTCGGCAGGAGCGGGTCTACTGTTGCAAAATACATACAGATGAAAGGCGTAGCAACGCCAATTCGGATAGCAGTACAAAATTTAACGCAAAAACAGGAGTGTTGAAAAATGGGCGTCCAAAGGAACGAAAGTCGCCCAAAAGGAAAAAGAGCGAATGTGGCAGCTTTATCAAAGCAGGCTTACCTTTACTAAAATTGCCAAAAGACTGCATAGAAATACAGATACCGTTTCAGGTTATGTGCATGAATATGGAGCTGCTGTTAGAGCAGCAAGTATTATAATAAAGATAAAGAAATAGAAAGAGAGGCTCTCAGCCATGAAAAAAGCAGTAATTTTTATCGTGTCAATAGTGTTGTGCGTATCTTTATGTGTATGCGGAAAAAGTGAAGCAGTAAAATCCGCAGAAGACGCAATTTCTGCAATTGGAGAAGTATCCGTTGATAGCGGCGATGCAATTGCCAACGCAGAAAAGCTTTACGGTATTCTGACAGACACTGAAAAAGAGAAAGTTGAAAACAGACTGACCCTTGTTGAAGCACGAGAGCAATTTGAAAAAGTCAGAGGCGAGATTATTTATACAAACGCTAAAGAGGCATATGTAAAATTAAAGGAAGTCGCAGATTTGTGCGTTTCTGGAATGGACGATATCTACAATGCGTGGTATTTCGGGATTTATGAAGCAGACGATACATATTCGTCTTCATTCTATTATGAAATGTCTAAAGAAGTCAGCAGCTTTGCTGAGGATGAACTTAAGGCAGCAGGCGATTCTCTCGGTTTTGACGCATGGTTAGCAAAATCAGATTGGCAGTATTCACTCTGGATTGTAGAAAGTGCAATCACTGCTCGCGGTGATTGCGATACAATCACAGCCAACATGAACGAAGCAGAGAAAGTCCTTCAAACTCTGACCGAAGAATATGACGACTACACATATTATCCCAAACTCAAAGATTACTACTCTGCAATCAAATCCTATGTGGAATTTTATACGAATCCGTCAGGAAGCTTCAAACAATTAGCAGATACTGTAAATAACTATGAAAACGGAATTAGAACTCTCGAATCGGATGTTAGCTTTTTGTTCAACAAATAATCAGAAGACAGCTACGGAGCGGGGCGCGTGTCCCGCTCCTTTTCCTTTTGGATATGACGCACAACCTGACGCACACGCGAAAAAAGCGCACAAATCTGTGCGCCTTTCGTGTATTCGATTGATTTTTGCGGTATGCTGTGATATAATATTTTTGTTAGAAAACAACGGCTATTTAGCGAAATCAAGGCTTTATTCGCTCGTGGTTGTGCAGGATTGTGGCTATGCCGCAATCCAAAGCAACACGCCGCGCGACGGTTTGGGACCAAGAGGCCTCGGGTTCGAATCCTGACACTCCGACCAATCCGGCTGAAATCTGATGATTTCAGCCGGATTTTTTGTGCTCGTGGCAAAATTCGTGACAAATGAGGACCTGGAACAGAAAGCGCCAGAAGGTAAATTCCGCCGCCCGCCGGAGCAGTTCCGGCAGGCGGCGCAGTTTTTGCGCTTTTTTCTGTCCATTTTATTTTCTTGACTTTCCATCCGACAAACGGTATCTTTGAATCGTATCATACAGTAGAGGAGACACGGCAATGCCGGAGATTTTCAAGGCAGCGGGAGCGGATTTTGCGGTGTTTTACCTGCGGCATTTCAAGGCGATTTACCGCGTATGCTATGCGTTTTTGAAAAACGCCGAGGATGCGGAGGACTGCACGGAGGACGTGTTCGTCCGCGCAATGCAGGCCAATCCGTCACTGGAAAACGAGCGGCACGAACGCGCGTGGCTGACCACGACGGCGATGAACCTGTGCAAAGACCGCCTGAAGCACTGGTGGCGGCAAAAGGTCGTACCGCTGGACGAGACGATGGAGGACACGCTCGGCGTGTCCGACAAAGGGCACGAGGTGCTGGACGCAGTGATGGCGCTGCCGGTCAAGTATAAAGAGGTCGTGTGGCTGCACTATTACGAGGGCTACCAGACCGACGAAATTGCCGCGCTGCTGCACCGCCCCGCGTCCACAGTGCGAAACCAGCTGCGCGACGCGCGTGGGAAACTGAAAGAGGCTTTGGGAGGTGAACCGGTTTGAGCGAAAATGACATTCGCGCGGCATTTGAGCAGATCGAGCTGCCTGACGGCGCACAGGAGCGGATGTATCAGAACATTCTGAAAAAGGCCGCCGCGCCGAAAAAAGCCCGGAAACCCGTCTGGCGGCGCTATGCCGCGCTGGCAGCTTGTCTGGTACTGGTCTGTACAGCGGGATTCTTCGCGCTGCGCGGCGGGAAAAGCACACCGGTTCAGGAAGACCCCGCAAATATAGAGTTCGCCCAACCGCCGATGATGAGTGCCTCGCCGTTTGAAGATTTGCAGAATGCGGACGGTTTTTCCAAGTTGGGCTTCACGATTAACGCGCCGGAGGGTGCTTTGGATGTGACGTACTGCATCGCCTATGGCGATACGGCGCGTGTGGATTTCACGCTGGACGGCTGTGAATACCGCTATGAAGCGTGTGCGGAAGGACCGTTTGCAGAGGGTGCCTTCGATACACCCACGATGACAGACAGCGGCGTAGTCTGGGAAACAGACGGCGTACAATATCGGCTGAGCGCCTACGGCAGCGCGTCCACAGACACCATTTTAGAGCTTGCGGAACAGCTTGCACAAAAATGATAAATTGTAATTTGCCCGGAGAAAAATTTCCGGGCAAATTTTTTTATTTTTCTTCCGACATTTTCTCCTGCCGCTTCGTATGGATTTATGGACGAAGGAGAAAAGCGCGGCGCGCGCGGCTGCGTCAATATCCGTCAAACATCAAAATTTATATTTGACAGGAGATATTTGAATTATGAAAAAGATTCTTGCATGCATTCTTGCGGCATTTATGCTGCTGGCGGCTGTGGCCTGCACAGCAAACACCGCACCCAACGACCCGAAATCCGACACCACGGACAACAACACTGATACGCCTGCTGTCACGATGACGGCGCAGGACATTCTGGACAGCCTTAAAAAATCCCTTGGCAGCAGCTGGGCCAGTGACACCGCCGAGACGGAAGACCGCATGAGCGGCTATTGGGGTCTGGACATGAGTCAGATCGAGAGCTGGGCGGCGGAGAGCAACTCCATGTCCAGCCTGAACATGGACTGCGCCGTTGTCCTTCAGGTCAAGGACGGTTACGCAGAGGACGCGGCGAAGCTGCTGCAGCAGAGCTTCGAACAGGTTCTCAGCTACGCCCGGATGTATAACATGGATATGCAGCGCGTTTTGCAGGCGCGTCTGTTCGTAAACGGCAATTATGTGGCGCTGATCATTGAGGGCGAACAGGGCGATCGGGAAGCCAGCGATGAAGATCAGGCAAAGTTCGCAGCAAGCGAGGCCGCAAAGGTCGATGCCGCGTGGAGCGCAATGTTCGGCTCTGCGGATAACAGCATCGTCATTCCGGCAGACAGCGGCAATATGAACATGGACGAAGAACTGGAAGGCGCAGTCGGCACACCGATGCTCGGCGGCTAAGCCATGGTTTTTTCCAGTCTGACGTTTCTGCAATGCTTTCTTCCCGTTTGTCTGCTGGCGCATTTTCTTGTACCGCAGAAATGGCGTGATGGCGTTTTGTTCCTGTTCAGCCTGCTGTTTTACGCCTGGGGTGAGCCGGTATATGTGGTGCTGATGCTGTTTTCCACCGCATTGGACTATACCTGCGGACAAATGGTAGAGCGGCACCGGGGACAGCGGGGAGCAAAGGTCGCGCTGCTGGTGTCGGTTTGCGTAAACCTTGGCTTGCTGGGCGTATTCAAATACAGTGACTTCCTGATTGGCACGGTCAATTCCCTGTTCGGTACGGCCATTCCCCAGCCAAACCTGCCGCTGCCTATCGGCATCAGCTTCTACACCTTCCAGACCATGAGCTACACCATCGATGTCTACCGGGGTGAGGCAAAAGCGCAGAAGAATATCATCACTTTTGGGGCCTATGTGACATTATTCCCGCAGCTCATTGCGGGCCCCATCGTCCGCTACCAGACGGTAGCGGACGAGTGGAGCACCGGGATTGCACCGCCGATCTGTTTGCCTCCGGTGTGAAGCGTTTTGTCTGCGGCATCGGAAAAAAGGTGCTGCTGGCGAACAACATCGGTCTTCTTTGGGAAATTGCAAGTGCGCAGACTTCTCCTACGGTGCTGACAGCATGGCTTGGTGTGATTGCCTATGGGTTCCAGCTCTATTTCGACTTCTCGGGCTATTCCGATATGGCGATTGGTCTTGGGCGGATGCTGGGCTTTCGGTTCCTTGAAAACTTCAACTACCCGTTCCTTGCCGACAGCATCACCGACTTCTGGCGGCGCTGGCATATCTCCATGGGAACATGGTTCCGGGATTATGTGTATATCCCACTGGGTGGTAACCGAGGCGGACTTGCAAAGCAGCTGCGCAACATTGCCATCGTCTGGCTGCTGACGGGCTTCTGGCACGGGGCAAGCTGGAACTTCGTGCTCTGGGGCGTGTATTTCGGCGTGCTGCTGGTGCTGGAAAAGCTGTTTTTGCTGCGGTTTCTCAAAAAACTGCCTGCCGTGCTGCGGCACATTTACGCGCTGACGTTGGTCACGATCAGCTGGACGCTCTTTGCGTTCACGGATATCGCAAAGGGTCTTGCGTGGCTGACAGCGATGTTTTCCGGCACGTTGTTCGACAGCGGCAGCTTATATCTGCTTTTGACATATGGAACGATGCTGGCGATTTGTGCGCTGGCTGCCACGCCCCTTGGCAAACGCTTCTATGAAAAGCTGAATATGCGTCTGGGGCAGCGGGCACTGACCGTGATGGACTGCGGTGGTCTGCTCTGTGTGCTGATTGCGTCAATAGCATATCTCGTGAGCGGCAGTTATAACCCATTTTTGTACTTCCGATTCTGAGGTGAGAAAATGCGAAATAAAATCATAACCGCTTTTTTCTGCCTGCTGCTGGCAGTAGCCGCACTGGCGGGGCTGATCATGCCGGATCGGTATTACTCGGAACGGGAAAAACGCACCTTGACGCAAAAACCGCAATTTACGATTGCCGACTTTATTTCTGGCAGGTTTAGTGATAATTTGGAAAGCTACCTCACCGACCAAGATCCCCTGCGGGATGGCTGGGTCACGATGAAAACCTATCTGGATCTGGCTGTTGGCAAAAAGGAAAGCGGCGGCGTCTATATCTGCAAAGACAAGTATTTGATGGACAAGTTTATATCTTATAGTAAAAAGCAGCTTGCCGCCAACGCAGCCTCCCTTGCTGATTTACAGGAAAAGCTGGCGGCAGAGGGCATTTCTATGCAGACCATCCTTGTCCCGATGGCGGCGCAGGTGCTGACGGATAAGCTCCCTGCCTATGCGCCCGTGGCGGACTACGCCGCTATTTTGCAGGTGCTGACCGATTCGGGTGTTGACACAACAGATGTGTTTTCTGTCCTCGCCGCTCACAGCAGTGAGAACATCTACTACCGCACCGACCACCACTGGACGAGCCTTGGCGCTTACTATGCCTACTGCGCATGGCGCGGCATCGAGCCGAACGCGGATGAGTGGACGCAGGAAGTTCTCTGCGATAATTTCCACGGTACGACTTGGAATAAAGTTCCGCTGCCCTCCGTCCCCGCCGAGGAGATCACCGCATGGTACAAACACGCAAACCGCCATGTTGCCTATAACGACGGTCAATATGAGACGGACAGCATCTATGAGCGACAGTATCTTAGCGGCAATGACCAGTATGCGGTGTTTTTGAACTCCAATCAGGCGCAGACCGTCATTTCCGGCAGCGGACAAAGCGGCAAGCTTCTGCTCATCAAAGACTCCTATGGCAACACCTTTTCCCAATTTCCTGTGGAAGACTATGCGGAAGTCCATGTGCTTGACCTCCGCTTTTTTAAGGGCAATGTGGTGGAATACGCCAAGGAAAACAGCATTACCGATGCACTGGTGCTCTACGGCACACAGAATTTTGTGTCCGACACCGCGCTCAGCGCCGCCGTATCTGCGATAAAGGGGTGATGCCGATGCAGTAAGAAAAACCCGCTTTTTTCACAACCAACCATATATGCACCGGGAACGTTCGACGCACCCGGTGCATTTTTATGCAATGCCCCATCACGCCATTGTTTGCGCTCCTTCCTGTGCCTGCTCATGGTCGTCCTGCTTTTCCGTAAATGGCTTCGATCAAGCGGAGATTCAGGCGATTGCTTTGGAGTTAAAGGAGTCCATCAAGCAGTTTTCAGAGACAAGGAAACAGGTCGAGAAGTTTTTTGAATGTGTGCTGGACGTGGATTCCGCTGGCCGCGAGCCGCAGAAACCGAAACAGGAGGCAGCAGCCATGAAGAATCGTAATATTCCGACCCGTATGGCTGCGCTTTTGCTGGCAGCGGCGCTTCTGTTGTCCCTTTGCCCGGCAGCTTTTGCGGCGGAAACGGAACCGGAAGCCGAAATCGAACCGGCAGCCGCGGCCGAAACCGAAACGGAACCGAAAGAGATCATCTCGGTCAGAACCTCGGACGATCTGGCGGCGCTGGCAAGTGCCTGCACGCTCGATACGTGGTCGGTGGATAAAACCGTTGAGCTGGATGCCGACATTTCACTGGAGGGGACCGACTTCTCCCCCCATCCCCAGCTTCAGCGGGACCTTCCGCGGCAACGGCCATTCCATCCGCGGTCTTGCTATCGGCGGAAAGCGCTCGACTGCCGGGCTGTTCCTCAAAATTGGCGAGACGGGAGAGATCTATGACCTGACCGTTTCCGGCAATATCCAGTCCGGCGGCGACTGTGAGGCGGTCGGCGGCATTGTCGGCTCCGGGCTCGAGCGCGGGGCGGAGGACACGTCCAGCACTGTCACCGGCTGCTGCAGCATGGTCAGAATCACGGACTGCGAGCAGTATTCCGGCGCGATCGCGGGCCGCAACGCGGGCGAGTTCCTGGAAAATCCCTTCGTCTCCGATACGCTCGCGGGCATCGACGGTCAGAGCTACGGCGGGAAAGCGGAGCCGATCGGCTATGACGCGCTTTTGGAAACGGAACATCTGCCGGACGAATTCCGGACGCTCACGCTGCGTTTTGAGGCGGACGATGCCGTCCTGACGCAGGAGACGTTCTCCTACGGCGACAGCTTTGACGAGAGCGTGTATCCGGAGCTGCCGCAGAAGGACGGATATTACGCGCAGTGGGATAAAACGGAGCTGGAGGATCTGCGGTTCGATACCGTTGTTTCGGCTGTCTATACGCCCTACACGACCGCCGTTTCTGCTGGCGTGCGCCGGGACAACGGGCAGGATGTGTTTCTGATAGAGAGCGATTATGACGACGCGGCGCAGTTTTCCGCACAGGCGCTGGCAAAGAGCACGGAGGACTTCGCCCCGATCTCCAGAGGGTTTACGAGCGCGATCTCGCATTACCTGAAAAGCGTTTCATGGTACCGCCTGCCGTTCACGCCCATCAACCGGGACGTCGAGGAGCAGTGGCGCCTCACGCACCCGCAGGACGGCAGCCAGACGCACACGGTCCATTACACACCGCCCGAAAATGAAATTGAAAACGTCCGCATCTACACCCGGCAGAACGGAAGCTGGGAACAAGCGGACTGCGAAAGCTTCGGGGACGCTCTTACCTTTGCGGTTTCCGGTACAGAGTCCGATGTTGCGGCCGTCACGGTCCTGCCGGTCTGGTGGGCCTGGCTGGCACTGGCGGTCATCCTGCTTGCGATCCTGATCCTGCTCCTCCTGTTCGTGCGGAAGCTCATCCGGAAAAAGCGCACCGGAACGCCCACCGCGCAGGCAGCCGCGCCGGAAACCGGGACGGATGAAGCCCCCGATGCATCGTCCGCGCCCGCGCCCGCGAAAAAGCGCCGCTGGATCTGGCCCGTCATTCTTCTGGCTGTTTTGGCCCTTGCCGCTGCGTACTTCATTTTCTGCGGCGGCGACAGTCTCAAGGCGTATCACGCGCTGGAAACGCTGACGAGCAGCGAGAAGCTCTCCATGGACGTCACCGTGGATGCCGCGCTCGACGCTGACACCACGCACACCGAGGCGACATTACAGAGAAAAACGGTGGACGGCCACCAGATCTCCTATGTGCAGATCGAGGGCGTTCCGCTCTACTACACGGACGGGGCCGTGATCCCGGAAAACGGAAAAGCATATCAGATCCATGAGAGCTTCCCGGACTACGCCGCACTGCTGCAGAAGATCGTCCCGCTGTATCTGGACCTCAAGGCAGAACGCGAGGACGGCGCTTGGACGATCACGCTTGACGGCGAAACCGCGCAGCAGCTTTTGCAGGCCGCCGTTCCAGGGCTTTCGGAAGATTCTCTGCGCACGCAGAGCGTTGCTGTCCGGGTCCAGCTGGATGCCGACGAGGTAGAAAAATCGAGCTGGCGGCAGACGGCACGCTGCAAAATGCGCTCCCGTTCTCGGTCACGGTCTGCATGGAGTATTTCTCCGCCTCCGCGAGCTTCGAGGTGCCGGACGCAGTCCTGGACACCGTCAACAGTCTGGACGGCGAGCTTCCCGTCATCACGGAGGATGTGCTTTCCCTGCTGGCAGCCTGGCAGCAATGGAAGAACCAGAGCAGCCAGACGGCCGTCATGTCCCTGTCTGCCAGCCTCGGCCCGCTGGTCGTGGATCAGAGCTTCAACTTCTATACCGGCCAGTTTGACGGAAAACAGATCTATGCCATCAGCAAAGACGGCGTATCGGTCTATTGGAGCGGCGATCAGATCGTCCGGCAGGACGGCATGCCGGCCTCTGCGGAGGAAAAGGAGCTGGCAAAGACGAGCGCGCTGCTGGACGTTCTTTACGATATCTGCCAGAATGCCTCGTTTACAAAAACGCAGCAAAACGGAATCGAGGTCTATACCATACAGCTGGATGCAGACGGCATGGAGGAGCTTGCCGTGCGCATCGCGCCGGACAGCCGTAAGCTGGATCTGACGTTCCGCAGCGGCGAGCTGACCATCTATGTCACACAGGGAGCGATCCATCGGATCTCTTTTGATTGTGCGGGGAAGATGAAGGTCGTGTCTCTGGAGAAACCTGCATCGCTGCGCGGCGAGATCGAATTTATAGACGGAACTGTGGTCATTCCCGAAAGCGCGGGATATGCGCTGTAAGAAACATACGCATCCTATCCGTGACCAGCGGCACAATACAGAAACCCGCTGCCGGCGATCCTACAGCGGGTTTTATGATCATCTCATTTAAGTTCGGCTGCGAAGGAAATGACTGTTCCCTGCACGCTGGCGCGGATCTGGCCGCGGTGCGCCTCGGCGATGCTTTTGGCGATTGAAAGGCCGATGCCGAAGCCGCCGGTTGCGGCTGTGCGGGAAACGTCGGGGCGGTAAAAGCGGTCAAAGAGCCGGTCCGGGTCTCCTTCCGGCACTTGCTCGCACACATTAGTCACCGTGAGCTTCACGCCGCGCTTCAGCTGTTCCAGCGAGACCTGGATCTCCGTCTCCGGCGCGGCGTATTTGATGGCGTTATCGAGCAGGATCGACACCAGCTGGCGCACCGCGGCTTCGTCTCCGCAGTAGGAAAGCGCCGGCGCAGCTGTGACGCGGATCGTGTGCCCCTTTGACTGCGCGAAGTCCGAGAACGATCCGGCCGTATCCGTGACCGCCTCGCTGATGGAGAACGGCTTCCTATGCAGCGGCGAGGTCTCTTCGTCGTATTTGCAGAGTGTGATGAGCGACTGCACGAGCTCCCGCAGCTTTTCGGTCTGGGCTCTTGCTTTGTCGATCCACTTCTGCTGCCCGACCTCCATCTCGAGCACCTTCAGGCTCGTGCCGATCACCGTGATGGGCGTTTTGAGCTCATGCCCCGCGTCGGTGATGAACTGCTTCTGCTGCTCGGACGCTTTGACGACCGGGTCAATGGCCCGGCGCGACAAAAGGACGACCAGCACATAGACCAGCGCGAGGCAGACAGCAAAAGAAACGCCCGACCAGACAGCAAGCGTTCGAACCGCGCGCAGCTCCTGATAGCAGTCGAGGAAGACCGCGATATAGCGGTTTTCGCCTTCTTTTACCACGCGAAATTTGTAGCCGGAGGTATAAAAGCCGTAGCCCGCGCCGTGCTGCAGGGCGGCCTTGATATAGGTGTCCGCATCGTCCTCCGTCACGGCGGCGATGTGCGAGAAATTTCCGCTGTCAAGATCTCCGTCTGCGTCAAAGCGCAGGTAAAAATAGCGCGTGGAGTACGGCGTTTCGGCGTTGAACGGTCCTCTCGGGCGGTCCGGCTGGCTCGACGGCTTGCTGTCCGGCTTTTCCTCCAGCTCGGGCGGCGTGTGATCCTCTTCCGGCGGAAGCTGTTCTCCCCCGGCAGCCGCCGTATCCGGCAGCTGTGCATTCGCTTCTTCCGTGTCCGCCGTGCGTTTCGTCGGGATCGTGCCCTGGTTTTCATAGATCATGTCGAGCGTCTGGTTCAGATCCCGGTTCGTCGAAATGAAATTTGCCGCATTCACGATCAGGCTCAGCGCCAGGAGGACCAGTGCGACCGACAGCATGGCGATGCGGATAAATTTTGTGCGAAGCCTTTTGATCATTTTCCGGCCTCCAACAGATATCCGAGCCCGCGGCTGGCGCTGATCTGCACATGCGAGCCGATGGACTTGAGCTTCTTTCTGAGATTTGAAAGATTGACCCAGATGACGTTGATCTCGGCGTCGCTGTCCCAGCCCCAGATCTTCTCCATCAGCCGCTCGGCGGAAAAGAGCATCCCGGGTGCGCGCAGAAACAGCTCCATCAGCTGATATTCCCGCCCGCTGAGCCGGATGCTTTCCTTCCCGCACGAAAGCTCGCCCGAGCCGGGGTCCAGCGTCAGATCGCCGAACGTTAGAACGCTCGGGCGGTACGCTTCGCTTCTTCGGAGCATCGCCCGCACGCGGGCCAGTAGCTCGTCCGGGTCGAAGGGCTTTGGCAGATAATCGTCCGCACCGGAATCAAAGCCCTCGATGCGGTCGCGCGTCTCGCCCCGGGCCGTGAGCATCATGATGGGGGTCTTGTCTCCGCGCTCCCGCATCCGGCGCAGCGCCGTGAAGCCGTCCATGCGCGGCATCATCACATCCAGAATGATCGCGTCATAGGCGCTCGACTCTGCGTATTCGCAGGCCACACGGCCGTCGTGAACAATATCCACCGAAAAATGGTTCTTTTCAAAAAACACGCCGAGCGCTTCGGCCAGATCTTCTTCGTCCTCCGCAAGCAAAAGCCGCATATGCCGCGCCTCCTTCCGTTTTCCTTATTATACGAGCGCCCCTTCAAAACCGCAAGCGTCAGAGCGCTTCTTTGTACGAAACCCGCGCGCAGACGATGAGGTGAGGGCCAATACGGTTGAACAGCGCGTCGCGCTGGGTGCGTGTGAGCATATACTTTTTTTCGACACGCGCAAAGACGTATTGAATATCAGATGCCATATGAGCTTCCTCCTTTGTGCCGTCAGCATACCAGCCGCACCTAAATCCAGCCTAAAGAAAAAAGATTTTTTCCTTTAGGTACGATTTAGGAACGCGATGTATCCTAGCGGCAGAAAGAGGCGATGCGATGAAACATCTCTCAGTTTTTCTTATGCTTGCGCTTCTGCTGAGTCTCTCCGGCTGCGGTCGATCGGGTGCAGACGCCATGACGGTTTTGTATCTGGACGTCGGCAAAGCGGACTGTACGATCCTGACCGACGGCGCGCATACCGTTCTGATCGACTGTGCAGAAGCAGATGACGGCGAAACGGTCTGCCGTGCGCTCAGGGAAAACCGGTTCTTCTTCGCGGGTGATATTGAAAAGCAGCGCATTGCGGATCTGCTGGAAACAGGCGTTGCCTCCTGCGATGTATTAAAGGTTCCGCACCATGGGGTTTACAACAAGCAGCTTCCCGCACTCTTTGCGGCGCTCGGCATGAAAGAAGCCGTCATCACCTGCTCAGAGAAGGATCCGGCGGACGAAGAGACCCTTGCCGCTTTGGACGCGCTCGGCTGCCGGGTCTGGCAGACCGTGAACGGGACCGTCCGCGTTGTCAGCGATCAAAACGGCCTTACCATTTCACAGAAATAACACAGAAAGGATGTTTTCCCTATGACAAAAGCAAACATGCAAAGACAGGACACACGGTATGTCGCGCTGCTTCTGGCGCTGGCGATTCTCATGCTGCTTGTGCCGAGGGTCTCGGCAGCGGAATACACGGCCTCCGGCGCAACAAAATTCGTATTCACAGACAGAGTCATTACCGTCACCGAGGGCAATTACACCGGCTATAAGATTGAGGGAACGGAGCTGACCATCAATGGGGCAGGCACATATATTGTCTCCGGCTCATGCTCCGACGGCTCGATCAAGGTCAAAAAGGGCACGACGGGCGTGACGCTTGTGCTGAACGGTTTGACGCTAACCAGCGCCGCAACGGCGCCGATCGCCTGCAACAAGTCGACCGAGGTGAACCTCGTTGCCGCCTCCGGCACGAGCAACACCCTGACCGACAGTGCAAAAAACAACGACGACAATTATCCGGACAATGCGGACGCGGAGAACGCCGTCCTCAAATGCAAGGATGGCTCCCAAGTGACGATTTCCGGTTCCGGCACGCTGAAAATCATTGCCAACGGAAAAAACGGCATCAAATCGGGCGCGACGACCGACGAAGAAGGCACAGCCTCGCTCACCATCCGGAATGTCAACCTGACGATCCACGCACCTGTCAACGACGCGATCAATGCTGAGCAGACCCTGAACATTGAAAGCGGCACGATCACCATCTCTGCAGCGGACGACGCGATCCACTCCGACTACGTTCTGAACATCGGCGCCTCCGGCACGGCCGGCCCCACGATCAACATTACAAGCTGTTATGAGGGCCTGGAGGCCGCGACGCTCAATATTTTCTCCGGCAATCTTTCCATCACAGCCACAGACGACTGCCTGAACGCGGCAAACTCCGATCTGACCGGCTACAGCTTCTCCATGAACATCTCCGGCGGCACGATCAACGCCTATACCTCGTCCGGCGACGGCTTCGATTCCAATGGTACGCTCACCATCTCCGGCGGCACCGTCAATGTCTGGTCTGCCAACACGGCCGACAACCAGCCGCTTGACGCGGACGGCACGATCACCATCTCCGGCGGCACGGTTCTGGCCGCAGGAGGCAGCAGCGGCATGGGCATGAATCTCTCTGCTTCTCAGGCCTACGTCACCTTCGGCGGCAGCTCGATGGGCGGCGGCAATATGGGCGGTCAGCCCGGTGGGCGTGCATCCGGCAATTCCGGCAGTTCTTCTGCCAGCGTCACAAAGGGCAGTACGATCTCTATCAAAAACGGCTCGTCCAGCGTGTTCAGCGCCACCGCGCTCTGCAACGCAAGCTACATCTTCTTCTCGTCCCCGTCTTTGACCTCCGGCACAAGCTATACGCTCTATTCCGGTTCCACCAGCGTTTCGACTGCCACTGCACAGACCGGCTCCAGCCAGTCCGGCGGGATGCAGCCGGGGAATGGGCAGCAGCACGGAGCCACGCAGCACCAGCAGGGACCGTCCGCCGCTCCGGCGCAAGATTCCAACGCAAACTCCGGCAATTCCTCCGGCAGCGCAGATACATCCGGCAGCAGCTCCGCAAGCAGTACTGCAAACGCAGCCTCCGGCAATCGTTTTTCCGACGTCTCCACCGGCAGCTGGTATTATGACGCGGTACAATATGTCTACAGCGCGGGACTCATGTCCGGCACGGGAAGCTATGTATTTTCCCCGGACGGCGCGACCACGCGCGGCATGATCGTGACGATCCTCTACCGCCTCGAAGGAAGCCCGGCGTGCGGCAGCGCTTCGTTCTCGGACGTATCTTCCGGCAAATACTACGCCCAGGACGTCGCCTGGGCAGCGGAAAACGGCATTGTGAGCGGCTATTCCGCTTCCCGCTTCGGTCCTGAGAACGCCATCACGTGCGAGCAGCTGGCAGCGATTTTGTACCGCTATGCTGCCTATAAGGGCTATGACGTGTCAGATCTTGCCTCTCTCACCGGCTACGCGGACAATGACCTTGTCGCCGCTTACGCGAAAACGTCGTTTGCGTGGGCGGTACAGGCAGGCATTATCAGCGGAACCGGTGCAAACCGGCTCAGCCCCTCTGCCGGCGCGACCCGCGCGCAGGTCGCAGCGATGCTCATGCGCTTCTGCCAGAGCGATCTCTCCGTTTGATCTTCTCCTTTCCTCCCTTTTGTGCGGGATACGAATGCTTCGTATCCCGCACAATTTGTTTACAAGTTCTTTAGGTTCCCTTTAGCTTCCGGCGCTATGATACAGGCACAAAACGAAATAAGGAGGCTGCTTTATATGAAAAAGCTCATTGCAATGATACTGGCGGCAGCAATGCTGCTCTCACTCACGGCCTGCGGCAGCACCGCGGCGGACGCTGCGGCTGATGATCCGGAAGCCGAGACCGCATCCGCCGATGCTTCCGCCGAAACGCCGCCCGAACTGCCGGACGGCGAAGCGCCCGCCATGTCGGACGGCGAGACGCCGCCCGAAAAGCCCGACGGCACGCCGCCGGACGGCGCAAACGGCCAGCCGGGCACGCCCCCGGACGGCAACCCGCCCGACGGCGCGCCGAATGGCCAACCCGGCGGCTTCGGCGGCAGCGGCGAAGTGACGCAGGGCACGAGCGCAAATACCATCTCCGAAGACACCACTGTGACCGGCACGGCCTACACCTCCACCGGCGACGACGAAAACGCCCTCCGCGTCGACGGCGCGGCCGTCACCCTCGACGGCATCACCGTCGACAAGAGCGCGGGCGCGACGTCCAACACCGAGGACGGTGACTTCTACGGCATGAACGCCGCGCTGCTGGCGACGAACGGCGCGACCGTCACGATCAAAAACGCGACTGTCAATTCCTCCGCGCAGAACGGCAACGGCGTATTCAGCTACGGCAGCGGCACGACCGTCAACATCTCCGATTCCACGATCACGACAAGCGCTGATAACTCCGGCGGCATCCAGACCACCGGCGGCGGCACGACGAACGCGGAAAACCTGACCGTCACCACCTCCGGCAACTCGTCGGCGGCTATCCGCTCCGACCGCGGCGGCGGAACCGTGAACGTCACGGGCGGCAGCTATACCTCGAACGGGTACAACTCCCCTGCCGTTTACTCCACGGCAGCCATTACCGTCAAAAACGCGAAGCTCACCGCGAACAATTCCGAATTGCTCGTCATTGAGGGCAAGAACTCCATCACGCTTACAGACTGCACCGTCTCCGGCAACATGAGCAGCACGAAGGGCGCGAGCTCCAGCGAAAACGTCCACACCGTCATGATCTACCAGTCCATGTCCGGCGACGCGGACGTCGGCACGTCGGAATTTTCGATGACCGGCGGCTCGCTGATCGGCAAAAACGGCGATCTGTTCTACATCACGAACACGCACTGCATCCTGACGCTCTCTGGCGTGACGCTCAAAAATGAGGATCCCGACGGGTATCTGCTGCGCGTGGTCGGCAATTTCGCGTCGCACGGCTGGGGCACGGCTGGCAGCAACGGCGCGCAGGTCGAGTTCACCGCCGACGCGCAGACGCTGGAAGGCAATATCCTCGTCGACACGATCTCGGCGCTGGACCTGACGCTCGAAAACGGCAGCAGCTTCACCGGCACGATCAACATCGTTGATAATGCCGAAGGGGGCGCGGCGGTCTCTGACAACGCGGTCGTGACCATCGGGTCCGGCTGCACGTGGACGCTCACCGGCGACTGCACGATCACGAGCCTCATAAATAACGGCACGATCAATTTCAACGGCTATACCATCACCCTCGCCGACGGCACGGTCCTGCGCTGAGTCTTCTGAAATTTTGCACATTTTACAGCCAAAACGCGCCTTTTTTCGTGCTGAACTTGCATTTTTTATGAAAAGCATGTATGATCAGGATAAGATCACAAAAGGAGGCGGACGGATTGGCGGACATGAATTTGACATCGGCGATCCCAGGCACGGACTGCGGCGCCGGACGGAGAAAGGGCCGGGTCGGCTGGCTGATCGCTGCGGGGATCCTCGCCGCGGCGCTGCTGGGGCTGCTCGTGCTGACGCTCGCAGATCTGCGGCGGGCAGCCTCCCCCACTGTTTTTCCCGTGGAGGACGGCGTGTATAATCTGACTGCGGAAGCGCTGGTGACCACACCGGAGGAAGCAGGCGGCTATGTGCTCTACACGAACAGCACGAAGATCGGCGTTACGATCGTCTCGGACACGGAGCAAAGCGGGACCGTCACGCTGGTGGACGCCGCGACCGGAGACGGCATGCGATATGACGCGGTCAGCGGGCGCTCCGCAGCGTGCGAGTTCACCGCGCTCACTGCTTCCCAGCGGCACCGGGTCGACTGCGAGGGTTTTTCCCCGGACGCCGTGGTCACGATCTCCGACGCCAGGACCGTCAGCTTCTGGCACAGTCTGCGCGCCGTGCTGGGTGCGCTCCTGTCGCTGCTCGCGGGCAGCTGATCGTTTGACCGACGGAAACACAAAGGCTTTGCCGGGAGGTGCCGCTTATGCAGCTAAGGACCATCGAGGCGAATGGTCGTAAACAGCATCGAAGTCAAGGTCGCCGCCGGAAACGACGCCATCCGGCTGTACGAAAAATACGGCTTTCAGCTCAGCGCCCAGATCCTGAGGCTTGACCGCTGAAGGTTTGACCTGACATACAGAAACCGGCAGCAGGAGGTTTTCTCCTGCTGCCGGTTTTTGTGTATGCTTCTTTTTGCCGGGTTCGCGCGGTCAGCGCAGATCGCCGGCGGCTTTGATCTTGACGCGGTTGGTGTTGCCGGGATAATAGGCCAGCGGAACATCCTCCATCTCGATGATCTCTACCGTCTCGCGCACCGCACCGGCCTCCACGGCCAGTGTGATGGCCTCGTTTCTGGCCTTTTCCAGTGACTGCTCGCGCGGCAGCTCATCGTAGTTCATCAGCTTTTCGTACGTGCCGCTGACCTTGGAGATGGCGGAGCCGATGGCGTTGGCACAGCCGAAATGCTCCGGCTTCAGGACGGATGCCGCACCGCTGATCTTCTTCGGAAGAATGATCGAACCGCCGCCCACCAGGATCAGATCGACGTCCGCGTTGGAAACCTTCATCGCGTCCACGCTGTCTTCGACGAGCGCGCGGATGGCGTCCATCGCCTTTTCGGCGATCTGCTGCGGAATGCCCGCGACCCTGGAGCTGTCGCCGAGCTCCGCCATGCCGAGGCGCACGGCGATATCCGTCGCGGTCATCACATCGCCGCCGAACACCATGGCCTTTTTCGTGATCTCATAGCCCACGCTGTCCGGGCCGACGCTCACGCTGCCGTCATCGCGCACGCGGACGATGGAACCGCCGCCAAGTCCGATGGAAATGACGTCCGGCATCCGGAAATTGGTGCGCACGCCGCCGATGGTGACGGCCACGCTCGACTCGCGCGGGAATCCGTTCTGGATGACGCCGAGATCCGTGGTCGTACCGCCGACGTCCACCACGACGGCGTCTTTGAGCGAGGAAAGGTAGCTCGCACCGCGGATGGAGTTCGTTGGGCCGCAGGCGACGGTCAGGATCGGGTAGCGGCGGGCGTGCTCCATCGTCATGAGCGTACCGTCGTTCTGGCTGAGATAGACGTCGGCATTGACAATGCCCTCGTCCCGCAGGCTCTTGGCAAAGCCCTCCGTAAAGCGCTCGGCGACCTTCCAGAGCGCCGCGTTGAGGATCGTTGCGTTTTCCCGCTCGATGAGGCCCATGGAGCCGATCTCGCTGGAGATCGAAACATAGACGTTCTCTCCCATGATCTCGCGGCAGAGCTTCGCCGCTTCGAGCTCATGGTCATTGCGGACGGTGGAAAAGACGCAAGAGATCGCGATGGACTGGACGCCCTTCGCCTTCATCTCTTCAAAAAACGCCTTCGCTGCCCCGGTATCCAGGGGGGCCAGCTCCCTGCCGTTATATTCAAAGCCGCCGCCGATGATCGCGCTGCCGACAGCGATTCTCTGGATATCCTCCGCCCAGTCGACCATCGGGCGGATACCGGTTGTCGCCGGCGCGCCGATGCGCAGGATCCCGATGGGCGCGAGGTTCTTCCGCTCCACGATCGCGTTGGTGCACTGCGTCGTGCCGAGCATCGCCTGCCGGATCTGCTTCGGATCCACGCCGGAGAGCTTCAGCACCGTGCGCATTGCGCCCAGGATTCCGTCATAGATATCCGCCGAGGTGGGGTATTTGATATCTGCCACCACGGCGCGGTTTTCATCCACCAGGACGGCGTCCGTATTGGTGCCGCCCACATCGATTCCGAGTTTATACATGTCTGTTTCCTCCCTTGCAGCGCTCTTCCAGCGGGATATAGTCGGTGTCCACGCCGAAGTAGCGCGGGCCTACCAGCTCCAGTCCTTTTTCCGTACGCCAGAGGTGGAAGCACTTGAGGCCCACCACCATGACGCGCTTGCCGTATTTGAGCGCATCCGTCGTGACGGGGAGGAAGGTCTCCGTGTCGACGAGCGAGATGAGATCCGGCGTCGTCGCGAGGATCTCGCCGTCGACCGTGGCGGTCAGGTTTTCATTCTGGAACTCCACATAGGCCGTCCGTCCCTTGTCGTCGCCGATGCCCTCGAGCACGACCTTGCCGAAGTTGAAGCCGGCGCGCGTCTCGCGTAGCACGTCTGCGATCTTGCCCTTGAAGAGCTTATAGCCCTCAGACAGCTCGAGGAAGTGCGCCTCGGGCGTCTTGTCGCCGCAGTCTTTGATGGTGCGGATGGCTCTGCCCAGCTGCTCGCTGCGCGTCACGATGCCGTGAACACCGAATTCCTTCATCTGACGGCCGGACATCGGATAGAGCGACACGGAAACGGAAGCACCGCAGCTCATTGTGACCGCGCGGGCCAGCTCCTCGGTCCATTTGTTCGTGATCGTCTCAAAAATGCAGCTGTTGCCCTTTTCGTCCACGAGGGCCATGGGGGTCGCCTTCATCCCGCCGATGGTGAATGTGACCATCTGCAGCTCCGGGAACGCGCGACCCATTCCGTCCACGTCCACCATGGGCATCCCCAGCCGCGCCGCCGCGGCGATCGGCAGCAGGGAGTTGACGCCGCCCGCCTCGATCGGCATGAACGCATAGATCTTCTGGCCGAAGAATTTGGAGACCATCTCAAACAGCTTCTGGTACTCCGTGCCGCCGATTGCTTTCTCGGCCAGCACCGTGGGCGCGCCCATCATAGCGATCGGGACGACCAGCGCGTCGTCCGGCACTTCTTCGGGGTCAAGCAGCGTGACCGGGCCGTATTCCTGCACCGCGCCGATGGCGACCAGCTTGCCGACATAAGGGTCGCCGCCGCCGCCCGCGCCCAGCAGAGCCGCGCCGGTCGCAATATCTTCAATTTCCGGGATACCAATTTTTCGCATAACAATACTCCTTATCTTCAATTCCGAGGGGCATGAGCACCGCTCATGCCCCTGAATCGATTTATTTGTTCCGCGCGGGGAACAGCTTCGCCAGGACCACGTAGAACACCAGGGACACGACGATGCCGTTGACCGGGCCGACAAAGAACGGCCAGTTCAAAAACGTGAGCGCCGCGACCAGACCCGGGAAGCTCGCGAACGTGCCGCCGGTGATGCAGACGAAGATCGCGCCCACCGCGAAGGCGATCACTCCGATCGCAGAGGAGCCGGGACGAACCGCGAAATTCTCTTTTCTGCCCTTGCCCACGATCCAGTAGGACGCGATCAGCACGCCGGCCAGCGGCGGGATCAGCGCGGACATCAGGGACAAAAAGCCCTGGAACGCATTGAGCAGACCGAACGCGGCAAGCAGCGTGCCGATGCCGCCGGCGACGCCGGTCGTGATCTTGAACCTGCTCTCGTCGAAGCCCAGGAGGTTGCTCAGGGCAAGGCCGCCGGAGTAGGCGTTGGTGACGTTGGTCGTCCATGTGGCGAGCACCAGCGCGATCAGGCCGACAAACGGCACGCCGAGCGACGCGAGGATCGCGGAAATATCATACTGGCCGGTCACAATGCTCATCAGCGCGCCGGTCAGCAGCATGAACAGACCTGCCGGGATCACGCCCACAAGGGAGGACTTGACCACGTCGCCGCGGCTTTTTGCGAAGCGGCAGTAGTCCGCGGAGATGACGCCGCCGAGCGCAAAGGACGCGACGACCATCGAAATGCCGAACACCATGCCCATGGACGTCTCCGGCGCGTAGTTTGCAATGGCGCTGCCGCCGTCGTTGGAGACGATACCGGCGATCAGGCCGTACAGGCAGACGATCACGAGCAGCGGGACCGCGATGTAGTTGAGCCATTTCAGGCCCTTGAAGCCGCCGCAGGCCGTTACCAGCATGATGACGCCCCAGACGATCGAGCTGATCGCCACGAAGGCGGCCGACGCCTCCATGCCGAGCATACTGGCGACCATGCTCGCAAACGCGCTGCCGCAGGTCGCAGACTGGATGCCGAACCAGCCCACGCAGGCGATAGCCAGCAGCGTACTGATGATATACCGCGCGCCCTTTTCGCCCAGCGCGCCGGAGGCCATTACCGAAACGGGAAGGCCGGTGTCACAGGCCTGCATGCCGATGAAGATCATATAGGCGCAGATGATGCCGTAGCCGATCAGGATGGACAGGACAATCTGCCCCAGGCTCAGCCCGCCGCCGGCCAGGACCCCGCCGATCATCAGGCACGGCACGCAGATCATGCCGCCCGCCCAGACCGCCGCGATGGACAGCCAGCTCTGCCGCTGCGATTCTTCAATTTTGAATCCGCTTGTGTTTTCGCTCATTGGAAATACCCCTCTCTGGTGAAACTCTCTTTGACACATCAAAGAATGGCACAATGATAGCACTGCAATTCGCAAAAGAATACTGTCGAATCGGCAGAAAAAAGGCTTCACGCATTGTCCTTTCGGACAATGCGTGAAGCTCTGCTTATCGCTGCAATTCGCGTGGCTCATGAAGCAGGCGGTAGATCGCAGCGCTGCGGTACAGCTCGATCGTCTCCGGCAGTTTCCCGAGTCTGCAGCCAAGCAGATCGGAAATGCGCTGCAGACGGTACTTGACGGTGTTGGTATGCAGGAACAGCCGCTGCGCCGTCCGGGTAACGCTGCTGTCGCAGTCGAGCAGATAGACGCAGGCGGTGTGCAAAAGCTCCTGATACTCCCGGTCCGACTGCAGGGCGGTCAGCGGCAGCGTCCGCCGGGTCGCTGCCGCTTCGCCCTCATTGATCCGCCGACGGCACGAGGCGGCGAATTCCAGCTCGCCCTGCAGAAAGAGTCTTTTGTGCGGATAGATGCGTCTGGCGTCCTCCAGATTCTCCAGCGTCAGCTGATATGCCTCGCAGCAATTTGTCGTATTGGACAATCCGCTGCACCGCACCAGGACCGCATCCGGACTGCCCGGCAGCGCCTGGTGGAGAATCTCCTCCATCACGCGCTCCGTCTCCCGCAGGGAGTGCGGCGTGCTCAGGCTCATGACCGGGTTCCCGTCATAGACCGCGCCGATCACAAGCTCCGCGCACTGCCGCGCAGCGGCGATCATCTGTTCGAGGTTGACTCCGGACGCGTCCTCCATGCCGCACAGCACCCAGATCTCATGCAGCGCGGCGACATCCACGTGAAAGATCTCGGCGAGTCTGCGCATTTTGAGCGGCTCATCCTGCAAGATCGCACGGATCAGCTCGTGGATCGCGACCACGCCGTGCTGCTTTCCCCAGATGTTGATGCAGATACGCACGGTGTCGGCCGCCTGCTCCGCAAGCTGGCCGCTCAGCGGCGTGCCGACCCTGATCAATGTCAGCTGCAGCGGCTGGGGCAGGTCCGCGCGGATCGGCTTGCAGATCAGCTCCGCGTCCGGCAAAAACCGGCAGGGGATCGCCTCGCCCTCCGGCAGCGGCAGGCAGCGCTCGATCCCCTCGCGGATATCGTCCTCCGTGCCGGTCGGCCAGGCGGCAAGATTCAGGATTCTTCCCTCATGTGTGCTCAAAACCGCCGAGCAGCCCAGCTCCGCGCAGAGCATCTGCAGGGCCGTGCCGACCGTCTGCTGGTGATGCGGGGCCGTCGATATCCGCGCGAGAATGTCCGACACGAGCGAAACGTTGGCCGCGCGGTCGCGGTAAATACATTCGGTCACGTCGGTGATGAGATCGCTGTAGCGCAGATGCCGCTGCCCCTCCGGCATGCAGATCAGCACAAAATCATTTGCATCCGCAAGATCAATGAGCCGCTGGTCGACCCGCGGGAGATAGACCCCGACGTAGTAGAGCACGAGCCCGACCTCTCCCCCCTCAATCAGGCGCAGGAGATTGGAGCACTGCCGGTCGACATCCCCGATGCAGTTCAGAAAGCCGGTGATAACGATCTCGCTCCCGGAGTATTTATTCTGCGGAAACACCTCATGGACCAGCACCCCCGGATCCACCGATTCGAGCACGGAGATGGAAGAGACCGTCTTTCCGAGTCCCCGTTCGCCGCCCAGCACCTTCGCCTGCCGCAAAGACGGCAGCTTGAAAAGATCCGCTACCGTTACGCTCATACCGTCACCCTCTTTTCTTTTTCATCATAGCATACTTCCAGGCTGATTGCCAGGCTCGATCGCTTCGGATGGCCACAGACTGAAAAAACACGGGAATTCCTCCAAAATACTATGGTTTCTGCAAGAGAAGCGCGTGTTTTGTACACGGAGGTTGTGAATTTGCAATTGCTTTCTGTGGCCTGCATGATAGAATAAACGCAGCAGCAAAAAAGAAAGGGGATCTGTATGCCGCTGTTGGATATCAAGCCTTATGACAGGCAGTATTATGAAACCGTGCTGAGGCCGTTTCTTCCAAGAACATTTATCGATTGCCATGCCCATATCTGGCTGCACGAATTTCACCGCGAAGGCGGGCTGCGCGAGGGGAGCCAGAACTGGCCGCGTCTGGTCGCAAAGGAGAATCCTATTGAGGATCTGAAGGAAACAAACCGGCTGCTGTTCCCGGAAAACCAGGTGATCTCCGTTGTCTACGGGGATCCGGTCGTCACCATCGACCGGGAACGCAACAATCGCTATGTCGCCGAAAAAGCGCGCGAAAATCGTTTCCCGGCCCTGTATCTGTCGCATCCGTCGCAAAGCCCGGAGGAGCTGGAGCAAGCGGTCCTGGCAGACCCCGTATTCAGGGGCATCAAGGTCTACCTGCAGTTTTCGCCTGCCTATATTCCGGCGGACGAGATCCGGATCTACGACTTCCTGCCCAAAGAGGCATCTGGAGGTCGCAAACCGGAACAAGTGGGTCGTGCAGCTGCACATTGCCCGGCCGGGCCGGCTGGCCGATCCGGTGAACTATTGCCAGCTGCTCGAGATCGAGCAGAACTACCCGGACCTGCAGCTGCTCGTTGCGCATCTGGGCAGAGCGTATGCCAACGAGGACGTCGGGCATGCGCTGGAGTATCTGAAGCACACAGAGAAGACCGTATGGGATTTTACTGCCAACACGAATGACTGGGTCATCGAGCAGGTGCTGCAGCATTTTGGTCCCGAACGCCTGATCTACGGCTCAGATTTTCCGGTCTTCCGCATGCGGGCCCGCCGCGTGGTCGAAAACGGCGTCTATGTGAATGAGATCCCGCAGGGGCTGTTCCCGCCGGAGGCCATTCACGGGGATGTCCATATGCGCGAGATCGCCGGTCCGGAGGCAGACAGGATCACGTTCTTCATCTATGAGGAGATCAACGCCTGCCGCCTGGCATGCGAGCGCCTCGGGCTTGGAAAAGCGGATGTGGAAAAAATATTCTACGCGAACAGCGCAAGGATTTTTGGTTTGCAATGATCCATCAGCCTGCTTGCAGAGCAGGCTGCCGACACCGTGCGTATCTGCATCAACATCTGGGGAAAACAGCACGGCAAAGCGCGCTCACTCCGTTGGGGCGTCGGGGAGTTCGGATTGGAGGAGGTGGAGGTAGCGGGCGATCTCGGGGTTCTGGGGGCCGCCGCGGCGGGTGATGCAGTACAGGCGCATGCTCTGGCCCGGGATGGGGACACATTCGAGCTGGTAGCGCGCGCGGACAGCCTGCGGCAGGCGGCAGCCGATGGAGAACGCGTCCGTCGTGCCGACGATGCGGCAGCGCGTATCGCGCTCGTCCACCACGATCCGGTAGCGGTAACGGACCTGGTCGGCCGTGCTGATGGTGGTATAGCCGTCGGTGCGCGTGGGGAGCTTCTGGTACTCCACATAGGGATAGGCCTCGAGCAGCCGGTAGTCGAACGTCTCGGCGTTAGGCGGCAGCTTCGCCAGCAGCGGGTGGCCGCGGCGCAGATTGAGGCAGGCGGGGACCTGGTGGAGAAAATGCAGCTCGAGATTCTGATTCTGCACGGCCTGCTCGGCCGCGGGGAGCATGCAGGGCGCGATGAGCGCCGCGACGACGTCAAGCTCCATGTCGGCCAGCGCGCGGATGCCGCCGTCGGCGGAGATATTGACGCATTTGAATTCCGCGGACGGGCAGTCCCGGTACTGCTGCGTCAGGCGGATAAACGCCTCGACCGCGGGGGAAAAGCTCTGCACGCCGAGCCGCAGCCGGCAGACCCGCCCCTGCGCCCGGATGGTATAGAGCTCCTGCAGCTGCGCGAGAATGACCTTCGCATGCTCCAAAAACCGCTCGCCCGCCTCCGTGGGGACGATGCCGCTGTTGGTGCGGCTGAAGATCTCATAGCCGAGTTCCTGCTCGAGCGTGCGGAGCATACTGCTGGCGTTCGGCTGCGAAAGATAGAGATTTTTGGCCGCCTGGGTGATGGAGCCGGTCCGGGCGGCCTCCATGGCGGTGCGCAGCTGCTGGATGGTCATTCGCTTCCCTCCTCGCCATAAGGTAAACCTTATGGCCGCATAACAAAGACGTATTTGTTCCTTTTTTCTGTTTCATGGTATCATAGTTTTGACCGAAATCGCAAGATTTTTCTCGTGATTTTTGTGCAGAATTTGATTTCAGAAAAGAAAGGAAGAAAAAAGAATGAGTGTCCATATGATTCTCTGTCTGGTGATCTTCGTGCTGACGATCGCCAGCTTCCTCTGGGGCAAGATCTCCATGGGGCTCACCGCGCTTTTGTCGATGGTCCTGCTCGTGCTGACCGGCTGCATCGACATCACCACCGCGCTTTCCGGTTTCTCCAACTCCAACACCATCATCATGGCCTGTATGTTCATCATCTCGGCCGGCTTCTCCAAAACACAGATGGTAGCAAAGCTCTCCCGCGGCGTAGCGAAGGCGGCCAAGGGCTCGTTCACCCGCGTGCTGACCGGCTACATCATCGTGACCTTCCTCATCGCGCAGATCGTCCCCAGCGCGATGGCGGTCTTCAGCATCGTGTTCCCGCTGGCGCTCGGCGTGTGCGACGAGATGAAGGTCAGCCCGTCGAAGATCATGTTCTCCATCGGCATCGTCGCGATCTCCACGGTCACGGCGCTGCCCATCGGCGCAGGCGCCGTCTATCCCGCGCAGTATAACGGTCTGCTCGAAAATCTCGGCGCCGGCGCGTTCCAGTTCAAGTTCTGGGATGTGGGTCTGGCCCGTCTGCCTGGTGTAATCGCGGTCATGCTGTACGCCATCCTGCTCGCACCGAAGTTCGCGCCGGAAAAGCCCGTCATTGAGACGCGCGAGGTCAAGCCCGTCGGCGCGGCCGGCGCGGTGAAGCTCAGCCCGGTGCAGGAGGTCGTGGGCTATCTGGTCTTCTTCGGCGTCATCCTCGGCCTGATCGTCACGAGCCTGCAGCTCATCAAGATCCCCGTCATCGGCGAAGACGGCACGACGACTCTCATGAAACTCGACACCTGCGTCTTCCCGCTCATCGGCGCGCTGCTGATGGTCGCGTTCGGCATTCTGAAGCCGAAGGAGGCCTATGTCTCCATCGGCATGGGCGGCATGGTCCTGACCTACGTCGGCGTTCTCGCGCTGGCCAGCGGCCTGACCAACACCGGCACGGGCGCGCTCATCGGCAATGCCATCGCCTCGCTCTTTGGCCAGAACGCCAACGGCTATCTGATCGGCCTCGTGTTCTTCCTTGTTCCGTTCGTGCTGACGCAGTTCATGATGAACTGGGCGGTACTCAATATGTTCGCGCCCATCGCCATTCTGACCTGCACGGCCATCGGCGCGAACCCCATCGGGCCGCTGGTCCTGGTCGCGACCGGCGCGCTGACCGCATTCATGACCCCGCTGGCCACGCCGTCCGTCGCCATGTTCATGGGCATCGGCGGGTATGACCAGAAGACGATGTTCAAGATGGGCTGGCTGCCGGCCCTGATCCTCTGCATCGTCAATGTCCTCTGGGTCATGACGATCTTCCCCGCGTATTGATCGGGTACACCGCTATGAGCGATATGATCCGATCCCGCGCACAGGCGATTTTGCCGGAGCTGACGGCCATCCGGCGCGACCTGCACCGCTACGCCGAGCCGGGTTGGCTCGAGATGCGGACCACTTCTTTGCTTGCGCGGAAGCTGACGGACCTCGGCTACGAGGTGCTGACCGGCCCTGCCGTCTGCAAGGCGGACGCGCGCATGGGCCTTCCCTCCGACGATGCGCTGGAGGCGCATTACAAATGGGCGCAGGAAAACGGCGCGGACCCGGAATTTCTCCCGGCCACGCGCGGCGGCTTCACCGGCGTGATCGCGACTATGCACTGCGGCGAGGGGCCGACCATTGCGCTGCGATTTGATATCGACGCGCTCGGCGTATTGGAGGCGGACGATGAGACGCATCTTCCCGCCCGCGAGGGCTTCCGCTCCGTCACGCCCGGCATCATGCACGCCTGCGGGCATGACGGCCACGCCGCCATCGGCATCGGCACGGCCATGCTGCTGCGCGAACTGCGCGACCAGCTGCACGGGACCGTCCGCCTGATCTTCCAGCCCGCCGAAGAGGGCGTGCGCGGCGCAAGCTCCATCGTCGCCGCCGGGCATCTCGATGATGCGGACTACGCGCTTGCCGCCCATGTCTTCCCCGCCGGAAAGGCCGCGGGACTCGTCGACGTCGGCGTTCTGGCGGAGAACGGAACAGGGGGTCTTGCCACCTCCAAGCTGGACGTGACGTTCCACGGCCGCTCCGCCCACGCGGGCATCGCCCCGCAGGAGGGCCGAAACGCGCTGCTCGCCGCGGCAACCGTCGTTTTGAACCTGCACGCCATCCCCCGCTACGGCAACACGCCGACGCAGCTGAACGTCGGCACGCTCCACGCGGGCACGGGCCGCAACGTCATCTGCGAGACGGCGAAGCTCGAGCTCGAGGTGCGCGGCCAGACGACCGAGGCCAACGACTACATGCTCCGCCGCGCGCAGCAAATCGTCAAGGCAGCCGCCGAGATGCAGGACTGCACCGTAGAGCTCCAGCCCATGGGACACGCGGATGCGCTGCGCTGCGACTGGCCGCTCTCGTCGCGCGTCGAGCGCGTCTGCAAGGAGGCGCTCGGCCTCCGCGTCACGCACGTGAACGCGCTCGGCGGCGGCAGCGAGGATTTCTCCTGCATGAGCCAGCGCGTGCAGCAGCAGGGCGGCCAGGCCGCGTATGTCGGCCTGCTCTGCGCCTGCCCGGCGGCCAACCACAACGACCATTTCGATTTCGACGAACAGGCGCTTGCGAACGGCGCGGCCATGTTTACCGCCGTCACCGCTTCCCTGCTCGCCTGACCCCCAACAAACGCCGGTGCGGCGGGGCCGCGCCGGTATTTTCAGGAGGCTATCATGTTTGATCTTTTGATTCGGAACGCACAGGTGCTCGACGGCACGGGCGCGCCCGCCTATTTGGCGGACGTGGCCGTCAAGGACGGGAAGATCGCCGCAGTCGGAAAGCTCTCCGGCGAGGCGGCCGAGACCGCCGACGCGGCGGGTCTGACGCTCGCGCCGGGCTTCATCGACGTCCACGGGCACTCGGACTTTTTCATGCCGCTCGACCCGGCACGGGCCAGTAAGCTCCTGCAGGGCGTCACCACGGAGCTCTGCGGCCAGTGCGGGCTTGGCCCCGCGCCGGTCACGGAGCAGAACTACCCGGTCTACCACAAATATCTGTCCCAGCAGGGCATCCCCATGTATCCGGACGACCGGACGTTCACCAGCTTCTCGGCCTATCTGTCCCGCATGGAACAGACGCCTGCCGGCATCAACCTCGCCTATTTCATCCCGCACGGGACCGTCCGGCTGGCCGTGATGGGCTTCTCCCATGACGCGCCGGACGACAGGCAGCTCGCGCAGATGCGGGAGCTGGTCGAAGACGCCATGCAGGCGGGTGCGCTGGGCCTGTCTACGGGGCTTGCCTATGCGCCGGGGCGCTTTGCCGCGACCGATGAGCTGGCCGCGCTGACGGAGCCGGTCGGGCGGTACGGCGGCGTATATACCTCCCACCTGCGCGACCAGGGCGATCAGCTCGAGCAGAGCGTGCAGGAGGCCATCGACATCGCCCGCCGCGGCGGCGCGCGCGTCAACGTCTCGCACCACAAGGCCGTAGGTGAGCAGAACTTCGGCAAGGTCCGCAAGACCACGCAGATGCTGCACGAAGCCGGGATCCCGGCCACGCACGACGTCTATCCCTACGCCGCCAGCTCCACCATGCTCATCTCCACGCTGCCGATGGCCTTCGCGCAGCTCGAGCCGCAGGCGCTTCTGCAGGCGCTCGCTGATCCGGGTGAGCTTGCGCGGCTCGCTTCCCTGCTGCTGCAGGGCGGCTCCGGCGACGCCGCCGAGGCCTGCGGGCTCGACCGTCTGCTGATCGCCAACGCCACCAAGACGCCGGAGGCCGCCGGAAAGACCATCCGTCAGATCGCGCAGGCGCGCGGCGTCTCTCCGTTCGAGGCCTACGCGGCGCTGCTGCGGGAAAACGAGCTTGGCGTGCAGTACATCAAGTTCGGCATGAGCGAGTCGGACGTGTCGTACCTGATGGCGGACGAGCTTTGCATGTTCGGCAGCGACGCGCTGTATGTGCCGGGCATGAAGGTGACGCATCCGCGCTCGATCGGCACCTTCCCGTGCGTGCTGCGACGGGCTGTGCGCGAGGAGCAGAGCATCTCCCTGCCCGAGGCCGTCCGCAAGCTGACGAGCCTGCCGGCGGAGGTCTACGGCCTTGCCGGAAAGGGCCGCATCGCGGCCGGGATGGACGCGGATCTGACGCTGTTCGACGCCGCGAAGATCACCGACCACGCCACCTACACCCAGCCGCTGCTGCCGAATGAAGGCATCCGCCGCGTCTACCTTGGCGGTGTCTGCGCCGTCCGCGACGACCAGTACACCGGCGCGATGGCCGGCAAACTCCTCCGCCGCACCCGCTGATCCCGTTTTGCCCCCCCCTCACAAACACCCGCCGGGGATGGCCCAAAGCCATCCCCGGCGGGTTTGTTTTTCTATAGGTCTCCTCAGGAGGCGGGAAGGGACTCGGCAGGTTGGGCTTCGGCGGTTACGACGCGGATCTGCTCGATGTGGTGGTTGGCGATGCGGGTGATGGTGACGTGGAGGGTCTCGAAGTCGAAGCTGGCGCCGGTCTCGGGCAGGCGGCCGAACTGCTCCATGACCCAGCCGCTGACGGAGGCCATATCCGAGTCGCTTTTCAGGCCGAAATGATCTGCAAAGTCGTCAAAGCTCATCTCGGCGTCGACCAGGTAGGTATCGGCGGACAGCTTGGTGATGGGCGTCTCCTCCTCGTCGTGCTCGTCCCAGATCTCGCCGACCAGCTCCTCCAGAATGTCCTCCATCGTGACGATGCCGCAGGTGCCGCCGTATTCGTCGACCACGACGGCCACGTGTGTCTTGGCCTGCTGGAGCTTTTTGAGCAGCTGGCTGATGGGCTCCATCTCCAGCGCGTAGACCGGCGGGAGCAGGATCTCGCGCAGCGGCTTATCCGTGATGCCGCAGCCGACGTAAAAGTCCTTCTGGTGGATGGTGCCGAGGATATTGTCGATGGAATCCTGATAGATGAGAAGCCGCGAATATTTTGTCTCGGTGAACAGCGCGGCGACCTCTTCCTTTGTCGCCGTGATGGGGAGGGCGGCAAGGTCGGTGCGGTGGATCAGGATATCCTCCGCGCGCTGCTCGGAGAAGTCGATGGCGTTTTTGAGCAGCTCGCCCTCGTTTTTATCGATGCTGCCGTCCTGCTGTACCTCGTCGACGAGCATGAGCAGCTCCTCCTGCGACATTTTATTGTCGGAGCTGAGGCGGAAGACCTTCGCCAGCAGCTTCTTCCAGAGGGAGAAGACGGCGTTGAGCGGCGTGAAGACCCAGATGAGGACCTGCAGGATCGGCGCGGAGAACATGGCCCAGGTCTCTGCGCAGTCCTTGGCGATGCTTTTGGGCGAGATCTCGCCGAAGATCAGCACCACGACGGTGACGACCACGGTGGAGATCGTCGCACCGGCGTCGCCGTAATGTTTGACAAAGAGCACGGTGCCGATGGAGGCCGCGGCGATGTTCACGATGTTGTTGCCGATCAGGATGGTGGAAAGCAGCCGGTCATAGCGCTCGAGCAGCCTGCAGACGAGGGCTGCTCGTTTGTTGCCTTTTTCGGCAAGGGTCTTGAGCCGGGTGGTATTTGCGGAGGAAAAAGCGGTCTCTGTCGCCGAAAAATAGGCGGAGAGCATCAGGCAGACGGCCATGATCACGATGCATGTGGTGGTAGACAATGTACGGTAACTCCTTTTCTGTCATCTGAAGTGATTATGAAAGTATCGGTGGCTGCGCCCGCTATAGACGCAAAAAAGCACGTCCGCCCTGCATCCCGCAGCGCAGATATGCTCTCAAAACCAGATGACAGATCAAGCGTGTACTATGGCAGTCGCTGTCGCCAGAATCCATGGATTTCATTCCTTTCCGGTAAAATTTATATTTATTATACCAGAAATATGGGCTTCGTCAAGGGCGAGATATCTCTGGCAGCAGTCGGCCCCGGCGTCCGAATGGACGCCGAGGCCGGCCAGGCTTGAGGATTGTGAGGGGTTGTAAACGTTCAGGATCAGGGCTCTACGATGTTGAAATAGAGCTTCATCTGCGCCATGCCGCCGATGAGGGTATCGAAGAGGGCGGTATCGCCCTCGACGGCGGTGACGACCTTGTCGATCGTTTCCTGATTGCCGTTCGCCATGGCGAGAATGCCGATGCGCTGGGTGTGGACGGTGACGTCGGCGTCTTCCGCCAGACCCTTGTAGTACAGCAGCACGCCGTGGTGGATCTTCAGGCTGTAGTCTTCGCCGTCGGACAGCTGCAGGTTCATGGTGAACGAGACGTCCGCGAGCTTGTCGGTATCCATCATGATGCCCATGTAGTCGAGCATGGTCTGCACGTCCATGTTCTGCGCGGTCGAGCCGACGCCGGTCCCGGCGTTTTCGGGATAGAGGGACGTGCCGTTGCGCAGCTCAAAGGCGGCGACGAGATACGCGTTGCGCCAGGCGCCGGATTCGGCCTGATAGCCCAGCTGCTCGAGCGCGTCGGCGCAGAGATAGCGCGCCTGCAGGTTTTCGGGGTCGGCGAAGACGAGGGCGTTGGTGATCTCGGCCACCCACTGGTATTCGCCCGCATCATAGTCCGCGCGGGCCAGCTCCAGCACCTTGTCCGCGTCGCCGAGGTATTCCACGAGCTTGGCAGCATAGGAGGAGGGGTCGAGCTGATCGAGGCGGATGGGGTTGGCGTCATACCAGCCCATGTACTTCTGGTACACGGCCTTGACGTTGTGCTTGAGCGTGCCGTAATACTGCCGCGTGTACCAGACCTTTTCCAGCTCCGGCGGCAGCTCGATCATGCTTGCGATCTCCGTGGAGGTATAGCCCTGGTTGAGGTAGAGGAGCGTCTGGTCGTGGATGAATTTATAGACGGCGGCGGTATTGGTGAGATAGTCGCGGATGACGTCGTTGCCCCAGTGCGGCCAGTTGTGCGCCTGGAAGACGACCTCAACATCATCGCCGAACAGCGTCTGCGCCTCGGTGATATAGCGGGCCCAGGCGTTCGCGTCGCGGACCTCCGCGCCGCGGAGGGTATAGAGGTTATGGAGCGTGCCGGTGCAGTTTTCCGCCATCCAGAGGGCCTTGCTCTCAGGGAAGTAGGTGTTCATCTCGGCGGGCGATTCGGTGCCGGGGGTGAGCTGGAAGATGGCCTTGACACCGTCCAGCGTCGTCTCGAACAGGTCGTCGGTGATCTCATACGTGGGCGGCAGATAGCCGACGCCGCTCTGCACGACGGTCAGGCCGATGCCGACCGAGAGGCTCCCCTGCTCGCCCTTGCGCAGGACGGAGCCGTACTGGTACATCGAGCGCCGCTTCATGGCGGTGCCGACGAAGACGTTCTCCGACATAACGGAGTCCGCAAACCCGGCCGGGACGATGACCGCGGTCTTGCCGGAGGCCAGCTGCTCGTCCAGCGGGAGCGAAGCGTCGGCCAGATCCTCGCGGGCGATCAGGCCCTCGATGCCGCCGTAGTGGTCGGCGTGGGCGTGGCTGATGATGATGGCGCTGATATGCGCCTCGCCAAGCTGGGATTCAAACAGCTCGAGCGCGGCCCGGGCCGTGTCGGCGCTGCTCATGCAGTCGAGGACGATCCAGCCGTGGTCGCTGCGGACGAAGGTGAGGTTCGAGACGTCGTAGCCGCGCACCTGGTAGATATCGTCCGTGACCTGGAACAGGCCGTAGCGGGTGTTGTACTGCGTGTTGCGCCAGAGGCTGGGGTTGGCGGAGGCGGGGGCTTCGGCATCGCGGGCGAAGTCATAGGCGTCCTGGCTCCAGACGGTGTTGCCGGCCGCGCCGGTGATCGTCAGGGAATCCGGGGCGGTCATGAAGCCGCGGGCGGCGAATTCCCCCTCCTGCTCGTCGGAAAAATCGAGCAGCTGATAGACCTCGGCGTTGATCTGCTCCGTGATGGCCGTCGCGCCCTTGGCCTCAGGGGTCAGAGGGTCGGCGGTCTGCACGTCGGCTTCTTCCGGGGCGGGCTCGGGCTGCTGGACAGGTTCGGACTCGGTAACGACGGATTCGGGCTGCGGGTCGGCCGCGGGCGCCCGGGTGCAGGCGGCCAGCGAGACGAGCAGCAGGGCGCAGAGCGCCAGAGCAAGCAGTTTTTTCATGTCGGTCTCCTTTTTCTTTTCTTGAATATGCTGTTTCCGCGGGCTTACATTCCCATCCATGCGGCAAAGCGCTGGAGGATGAGGGCCGTCTGGGCACGGGTCGCGCCGGAGGCGGGCAGCAGACGGCCGTTCGAGCCGCCGATCAGCCCGGTCTCCACGGCCCAGGCCATGGCGGTCTGCGCGTAGGCAGAGGTCTGCGCGCCGTCTGCGAAGGCGCTGAGGCTGCCCGCGGGCTGCGGGGAACCGGCATAGCGCCAGAGGATGGCGATCAGCTGCTCACGCGTGATGGGCGCGTCGGGCGAGAAGCTGCCCGCGCCCGTGCCGGAGACGAGGCCGCGGGTATTGGCCCAGGCGACGGCCTTTTCATACCAGCCGCCGGGGAGCACGTCGGCGAAGGTGGACACGCCCGCGTTGGGCTCGCCCGCCATGCGCCACAGGACCGTCACGAGCATGGCGCGGCTGAGGCCCTGCTCCGGAGCAAACTGCACGGCAGAGACGCCGGAGAAATAGCCGTTCTCCCATGCCCAGCGGATGGCGTCCGCGGCATAATAGACGGCGGAAACGTCGGTGAAGGGCAGCGCGCCGGTCTTCGCCCCGGCCTGCGCCGCAGCGAGGATGGGCAGGAGGGCGTCGTAGTCCACGTCATCCTCCGGCAGGACGATGGACCAGTAGCCGATCTCCTTCGTTGCCAGATAGTTCGGGAATTCGTCCGTCGGGTTTTCAATATGGTCCCGCGCTTCCAGATCGATCGTGCCGGAGGCGATCACATCCGCGGGCGGCACATTCGGCCACGCGATCGGGGTGCCGTCTGCATAGGCCAGCTTCCACACGATCCCGTACTTCTCGATCGTCTGATTCAGCGCATCGAGATCCTTCGCCAGAAGATACCCGCCGGCGGTGACGGAGAGGTCCGAGCGCTTGAACTCGCCGCCGTATTCGACTTCATAATCGGCGATCTTGATGGGCAGCGGGCGGCGGTGGACGGTGACGGGGATGTCCTTCTCAGACGAAGCAGAGCCATCCGACGGTTTGAAATACAGCTTCTGTGGTTGACCGCTTTCTGCTACGGTCAGAAGCTTTTCCGGCTCAGCAAATTCGAAGACGCCCCGTTTCCCCTGCTCCGTTGTCGCAGCAAAGTTCAGCTGCGCTTCGCCGAGGACGTAGCCGTAGGTCACTTCGGCAGAGGTGGGCCAGACGATCTCTGTCGCAGTATCGATGTCCTCGTTCTCCGTCTGGATGGCGAAGATGACCGTCTGCGGCTCGTCCAGCGCGAAGGCCGCGGGCTCGTCCGCGGACGCGGAGAGAAGACCGAGCTGGTCCTTGAGCAGCTGGCTGGGCGAGACGGCGGGGATGCGCATGCTCGCGCCGCTCGGGAACTGGTTGCGGTCGATGATGCGGCGGCAGAGCTGTTTGTTTACATAATCCATGACCACGATGCCCAGCCGCGGATTTGCATTGGCCGCAGCGGTGCCGACGGTGAACAGATCGTCGTTATAGAGGATGTCGTTCATGTACTTCGCGCCGCCGAGGGGCGTCGCGCCCTTGGAGCTGCTGGTGGTCTTGCTGGTGTAGTTGAAGACGAAATCCTTCGTGCGCGGCGTTTCCGCGCCGCTCTGGTTCAGCTTGCCGTTGAGCTGATAGATGGTGTTGAAGACCTGCGTCTTCTTGTTGCCGTCGGGGCTGGAATAGTCGTCCTGGATGTAGACCCGGACGCCCTGGCTCTCGGTGATGGAGCTGCTGGTGATGCGCTGCGCGTAGTGCTTGTCGTCGTCGTAGTTTTGATCCCACATGGTCAGGTTCGGGCCGGTGACGGACCAGAGACGCCGGTCGATCTTCTTCGAGAAATCCACGCGGGTCATGATGACGATCTTGCCGCGCACCGCACCGAGCGTCGGGCTCGACATGGCCTGCTGCACTTCAAAATAGTTCTTCTCGCCCGGATTACTGACCCAGTTGTAGAAATACTTGGATTTTTCCGTGTCGTTCAGGAACGTATTCAGCACGTTCTGCAGCTCCGTGGTGCCCTTGTCGGCATCGCCGCTGTCGATCTTGAGGGTGAGGACGATGGCTTCCTTCGGGTGCTTTTGCAGGAACGCGATCAGCGTATCCAGCACGGATGCGAAGGTCTTGTTCTTCGAGCTGCCGTGGTTCGGCGTGTGGCAGATGTAGCCGTTGTGCGTCAGGACCATGGCGTTCGTGCCGCTGTGCCACTGCGTGCGGATATCGAGTGAGCGGACGCCCGCGTAGAGCTGCTGCTCGATGAAATACTTCTGGCAGGCCACGACGTTGCTGCTGGAGTTCCAGCTGCCCTCGACGTTCGCCGTGCCGGAGTCATGCGTGCCGGGGATGTTGATCGCGGAGAGCAGGCGGGTATCCGGCAGCAGGCTCATCCAGTTGGCATACTTGTCTTTTCCCCCGGCGTCGATCGCCGCGTCGCGGTTCAGCACCTGGATGCGCCAGCGGAAGGCGTAGTTGCTCTGCACCACGTTGCAGCCCTCTTCGCTCCAGGAGTTGCGGCCCTGGCCGCAGTTGTTCTTGGGATTTTTGAAGTAGTTCTCCGGGGCGAGATAGAGGCCGGAGTTGTGATTTTTGATGTAGAAGGTCTCGCCGTCGCTGTCGTCGTCCTCCTCGAGATAGAAGAACTGCGAGTCGCTGTTTTCCCAGTTCCAGACGTGCAGATTGCCGCCAGGGTTCTTGCTCCGGTGCTCGATATCCCAGTAGCGGCCGCCGTCGGACTCGCGGAATTCCTTGCACTGCAGGCGGAAGCCGATGATCTGCGTGCCGCCCTTCCGTGCGTCGATGGTCTTGCAGTCCAGCACCCGGAATTTATCGCTGACGCCGTATTTCCAGGTCTGGATGTCGTTGCCGTTGGCCGAGCCGCTGTGCTGGGCCGTCAGCTCCCACTCCGTCGTCTCCACGGCGATGCGCTTGCCGTCTTTCCAGCATTCGGCCGGGGAGATGACGATATAGTCATCATTTTTCAGATAGTTCGAGGCCGTGCTGACGCTGCCCGTCTGGGTCACGGCCATGGCAGTCCCGCTGAAGATCTCCAGCACCATCAGGGTCAGGAGCAGCAGACAGACCAGTCGTTTCTTCATCCTTCATTTCCTCCTTGACTTGCGCAAAGCGCGTTTCTTCGCACGCACTGTACCACGCCGCCCCCCGCCCACGCAACCAAACCTGCGCGAATCGCACGCATGCCTGCGTGAATGGCGCATACACGGGGCTCCCCTTGCAGGGGCCGATTCCCCCTATCAGGGGGAAATGTCCCGAAGGGACAAAAGGGGTAGGGATGCTGGCAGCCGAAGGCTGACTGAGAGGTTGTATCAAATTTGCAGCGACCTCTCCGTCTCGGCTGCGCCGAGCCACCTCCCCTGGAAGGGGAGGCTGGGGCCGTGCATTTTGGGAAGCTCCGAAAAAAGTACTTGACATTTTGAAACTACTGAATATAATTCACTAGTGTAAGGACGATACAGAAAGGAGCTGCTTATGAATACGCAGTATAAAAAGGGCGTGCTGGAGCTGTGCGTGCTGGCGCTGCTGCGGCAACGGGACTGCTATGGGTATGAGATCTCCGAGATCCTCTCCCGGCGCGTCGACATTGCGGACGGCACGGTCTATCCCATCCTGCGGAAGCTGAAGGCGGACGGGCTGCTGACCACCTATCTGCAGGAGGAGAGCGGCGGGCCGCCGCGCAAATATTACAAGCTCACGGAGCTTGGCCGGGAAACGTATCAGAACGACCGCACGGAATATCTGAACTTCGCGCAGTCTGTCAGAACATTATTGGAGGATGAGAACAATGACAAAGCATGAATTTATGGCGCGGCTGGCTTCTGAGCTGCACAAGAGAAATGTAGCGGACGCCGCCGACGTGACCCAGGAGTACGAACAGCATTTCGCGTTCAAGCTGGCCGACGGATATTCGGAAGAGGAGATCGCCGCCAAGCTCGGCAGCCCTGAGGAATTGGCTGCGCAGTTTGAAAGTACTGACACGGCAAAGAAAGTCGGCGGCAGCAAAGCTCTTGCCGTTATCGGCCTGTGCTTCGCCGATCTGTTTGCCGGGCTGTTCTTCGTGCTGCTGGCCGGCTTCGGACTTGTGATGGCGGCGGCAGCGCTGTGCTTCGCGGCGCTGGCGGTCTGCCTGCTGGGCGGATGGAACATTGCCGGTCTGATCCCCGCGATGCCGTACTGGTGCGGCGCGATCCTGGCGCTCAGCTTTGCAGCGCTCACGGTGCTGCTCGTGGTCAGCTGCGTCTACTACGCGGCGTTTTTGCGGCAGCTCGTCCGCTCCTTCGGCCGCTTCCAGCATAACGCGCTGGCTTCCGCTTCGGGCGAGGCGGTGCTGCCCGCCCTTGCGATCAACCCGCAGTTTTCCGCAAAGACCAGGCGCCGCCTGCGCGCAATCGCGCTGATCTCGCTGGCGCTGTTCGCCGCCTGCTTCGTGCTGTCCTACGTCGTGTGCGCCCTGTTGGCCGGAAGCTTCCAGTTCTGGCACGCGTGGAGCTGGTTCCGGAACTGAGAGGAACGTTTTTCTTACGGCCACCATTTTTGTCCCGCGGAGAGGCTGCGGTCGGCGGAAAAATGGTGCCGCAGCAAATCGTTGCGTGACAAAATGGGCCCTGTCTGCTATGGTGGAGGCAGGAGGGATGATGGATGCAGGCTATTGGAACGAATCTCAGGCGGCTGCGCGTGCGCGCGGGGCTGACACAGGACGCGCTGGCCGGTATGCTGCACGTCACGCGGCAGACCGTCAGCAGTTGGGAGATTGGCCGCACGGAGCCGGATCTCGATACGCTTCTCGCGCTTGCGGAGGCGCTGCACTGCGATGCGACCGAGCTTATCTATGGTGTGAAGCGGAATGGCTACCAGCAGTACCAGCGGCGGTGGATCGTCTGCAGCATGGTCTGCGGCGCGGTCCTGCTCGCGCTGCTGGTCTTGCAGCTGGTGCTCGTCCCGGCGCTGGAGGCGCGGCAAGGCATGACGTACAGTCTGGCCTACAGCATTTACCGGCTCTGCGTGCCGCAGCTCGGGTTCTTTACGGGCGGCATTCTGCTGTGCGCGCTGGCATCCGTCTGGCTGCCGGTCCGGGTCGCAGGAAAGGGTCGCCGGTGGCTGCTGGCTGCAGGGATCCTCTCTGCCCTGCCGCCGTTGGTGCTGGCCGTAACTGCGCTGTTTGCCCAGAGCGCAGGAAGTATCCTGCGGCCGGTCATCCGCCTGTATTATCCCGCCGTCGTTCAGCCCCTCGGCCGCTTCCTGATCCAGCAGCTCGCGCCGTTCGCGGCCGCGGTCTGCGGGTTTTTGGGGTGGAAGCGGTGACGAAACTGCTCCCACCTCATCAGTCAGCCTGACGGCTGACAGCTTCCCCTCATAGGGGAAGCCACTGGATCTGCGAAAATCCCAATGCCTTCCCCCAGCGGAAGGCATTGGGTGCGTGCAAATACAGAAAACTTCTCCGCAAAAAGGTGCAGCCTGACAAATCCAGACTGCACCTTCTATTGATGGCAGTTCTTCTAAGGCAACTAGCTGCAAATTCGATACCCCCGTATCAGGCGGCGCGTACCAAGACGTCCATAGGGTGAGTTTCGAGTGGAACGCCAGACCGAAACATCGGAACTTGCCTGAATTCAGACGCAGGACGCACTAAACGTAACCCAGCGCCCTTTTCTCCCCTATCTTTTCCCGCGCAAGGGAAAAGATAGGGCCGCCGGAGGCGCGTCAGAAACGACCACGACGGAACGAAGCCTTGCAAGCAAGGCTTCTTATCCTCTGTGCTCGTTTCTTCCTTTCCAAACCGCAAACTGAATTTGCGGTTTGGGTTTTATGGCAAATCTGCAACGACCTCTCAGTCTCGGCTGCGCCGAGCCAGCTCCCTACCCCTTTTGTCCCTTCGGGACATTTCCCCCTGATAGGGGGAATCGGCCCCTGGGAGGGGAGCCTTACTTATGAAAAGGAGCGGCTTCCGTGGGAAGCCGCTCCTTGCTTTTAGTTGAAGCTGCCGAGCTGTTTGCCGGAGAGGACGTGGAAGTGGATGTGGTGGACGGTCTGGCCGGCGAGTTCGCCGACGTTGGTGACGACGCGGTAGCCGTCCGCGAAGCCCTGCTCCTTCGCGAGCTTGGCAATGACGCTGTAGATGTGGCCGACGACGGCCTCATTCTCCGGCGTCACCTCCGCAGCGGAGGCAAAATGCTGCTTCGGGATGACGAGGAAGTGCATGGGGGCCAGGGGGCTAATATCCTTGAAGGCGTAGCAGAGCTCGTCCTCATAGACCTTGGCCGACGGGATCTCCCCCGCGATGATCTTGCAGAACAGACAATCGGACATGACGGTCCCTCCTTTTTATTCCTTGACGTTGGCCGCGACGAAATCGTCGACAGCGGCCAGCGCATCGTCGAGCTTGAGGGCGTTCGTGCCGCCGCCCATGGCGGAATCCGGCTTGCCGCCGCCCTTGCCGCCGACGATCGGGGCGATATTGCGGATGATGTCGCCGGCCTTGATGCCGCGCGCGATGGCATTCTTGCCGCAGACAGCGAGCAGCGTGACCTTTTCGCCGTTGACGGAGCCGAGGGCCGCGACGGTGTTCGGGTTCTTGTCGCGCAGGAAGTCACCGAGCTTGCGCAGGTCGTTCGCGTCGGTATTCTCGCGGCTGGCGGTGACGACCTTGAGGCCGGAAACGTCCTTGGCGGAGAACATGAGGCTGTCGACGTCGCCCGCGAAGAGCTTGTCTTTCATCTTCTCGACGGTCTGGTGCAGCTCGCGGATCTCGTTCATGCTGCTCTGGGCCTTGTTGATGAGCTCCATCGGGGTGGTCTTGAGCATTTCGGCAGCCTTGACCAGGCGGGCGTTCATCTCGTCGACGAGGTTCAGGAAGGCTTCGCCCGTGACGGCCTCGATGCGGCGGACGCCGGAGGCGACGGACGATTCGCTCGTGATGCGGAACGGGCCGACCTTGGCGGTATTGTCGACGTGCGTGCCGCCGCAGAGCTCGATAGACTTGCCGCCCATGTTGACCACGCGGACCACGTCGCCGTATTTTTCGCCGAACAGGGCGATGGCGCCGAGCTTCTTGGCCTCGTCGATCGGCATTTCCTTCGTCTCGACGCGCATGCCGTCCAGCACGAGCTCGCTGACCAGACGGCTGATCTTGACCAGCTCGTCGGCCGTGACGGCGGAGAAGTGGGTGAAGTCATAGCGCAGACGATCCGGCTCGACGAGAGAACCGGCCTGATGGGCATGATCGCCGAGGACGGTGCGCAGGGCGTAGTCGAGCAGGTGCGTGGCGGAATGGGCGCGCATGATGGCCTTGCGGCGCTTTTCGTCGATCGAAGCCGTGACGGTATCGCCGACGGACAGCGAGCCGGAGACGAGCTTGCCATAGTGCATGAACTTGCCGCCCTTGTTCTTCTGGACGTCGGTGACGGTGAATTCGGCCGTTTCGGTGCGGATGACGCCGTGGTCGGCGACCTGGCCGCCCATTTCCGCGTAGAACGGGGTCTGGTCGAGGACGAGGATGGCGTCGGTCCCGGCGGTGATGGCGCCCTGCAGTTCCTCGTCGGCGACGATGGCGACGATCTTGCCTTCGGCTTCCATGTTGGTGTAGCCGATGAAGGTGGTGGCAGGGATCTCCTTGCCGAACTCCACGCCGGCCCAGCCGAGATCGCCGAGGGCCTTGCGGGCCTCACGGGCGCGGACCTTCTGCTCCTGCATGAGCTGCTGGAAGGCGGCCTCGTCGACCTGCATGCCTTCCTCCGCGACCATCTCGTTGGTCAGGTCGATCGGGAAGCCGTAGGTATCGTAGAGCTTGAAGGCGTCGGCGCCGGAGAAGGTGCTCTCGCCCTTTTCCTTGTGGCTCTGCAGCATCTCGGTGAAGATCTTCATGCCGCCGTCGATGGTCTTGGCGAAGTTCTCCTCCTCGGTGCGGATGACGCGGGTGATATAGGACTGCTTTTCGCGCAGCTCGGGGTACTGGCACTCGTTCTCATGGATGACGGTGTCGACGACCTGATAGAGGAAGGGCTCGTTGACGCCCAGCAGCTTGCCGTGGCGCGCGGCGCGGCGGAGCAGGCGGCGCAGGACGTAGCCGCGGCCCTCGTTGGAGGGCAGGATGCCGTCGCAGATCATGAAGGTCGACGAGCGGATATGGTCGGTGATGACGCGCAGAGACACGTCGGTCTTGTCAGATTCCTCGTAATGTGCGCCGGTGATCTCGGAGACCTTGTTGGTGATGTTCATGACGGTGTCGACGTCGAAGAGCGACGAGACGTTCTGGCACACGCAGGCCAGCCGCTCAAGGCCCATGCCGGTGTCGATGTTCTTCTGCTTGAGCTCGGTATAGTTGCCGTGGCCGTCGTTGTTGAACTGGGAGAAGACGATGTTCCAGACCTCGACGTACCGGTCGCAGTCGCAGCCGACGGTGCAGCCGGGCTTGCCGCAGCCGTACTGCTCGCCGCGGTCATAATAGATCTCGGAGCACGGGCCGCACGGGCCGGAGCCATGCTCCCAGAAGTTATCCTCCTTGCCGAAGCGGAAGATGCGGTTTTCGGGGATGCCGATCACGTCGCGCCAGATGGCAAAGGCCTCGTCGTCGGCAGGCGTGGTCTCGTTGCCGGCGAAGACGGACGGATACAGGCGGTCGGGCTCGAGGCCGACCCAGTCGGGGCTGGTGAGGAATTCCCACGCCCAGGGAATGGCTTCCTTCTTGAAGTAGTCGCCGAAGGAGAAGTTGCCCAGCATCTCAAAATACGTGCCGTGGCGGGCCGTATGGCCGACGTTTTCGATATCGCCGGTGCGGATGCACTTCTGACAGGTGGTGACGCGGTGGCGCGGCGGCTCTTCCTCGCCGGTGAACCAGGGCTTCATGGGGGTCATGCCTGCGTTGATGAGCAGGATGGATTTGTCGTTCTGCGGAACGAGGGAAAAGCTCGGCAGACGCAGATGGCCTTTGGTTTCGAAAAACTTCAGGTACATCTCGCGCAGCTCATTGAGGCCGTAAGGCTTGTGTGCCATGGTGAAGACTCCTTCTATATACATTAAAATTTAAACATTACGATGGCTTCCCCTATGAGGGGAAGGCAATGGGGCGCGCACCCCTTGGCTCCCCTTCCAGGGGAGCTGTCACCGAAGGTGACTGAGAGGTCGTCCCCCCAATTCTGAGCACCTCCGGCGGTGCGTCCCCTTGGCTCCCCTTCCAGGGGAGCTGTCAGCGCAGCTGACTGAGAGGTCGTCGCAGATTTGCGACTGCCAGTTGCCTCCGGCGGCCCTATCTTTTCTCTCGCAAGAGAAAAGATAGGGGAGAAAAGAGTGCTGGGTTACGGTTTGGCGCTTTCTGCCTCTGAATTCAGGCGAGTCCCGATATTTGGCCTGGCGTTCCACTCGGTGGTCAACTTACGGGCGTCCGACTACGCGCCGCCTGATACGGAACACCAGATTTGTGGGCAGTTACCTTTGAATATTTGCGGCAAAACGTCCTGCGGATAAAATCCATTGGGCAGTACGGATTCGCATTGGATTTTAAGCTATCGCGGGAAAGATCCAAGAAAACCGAAGCGGTTTTC
>CEAR01024384.1_pt1 | contig 48525 bp, 41 predicted proteins | sample 557461 | NCBI WGS metagenome assembly CEAR01 (sample SAMEA3182075, study PRJEB8094) | gut metagenome | biome: human; feature: gut; material: Stool; isolation source: human stools | place: Canada | collected 2012-03-14 | reverse complement strand
CTCGCTCAGGGCGTAGCCGCCGAGGCAGGACGGGGCGTAGATCGTGCGGACATAGTCGTTCTCCTCGCCGATGGAGCGCAGACCAGCCTCGCCGATGGCCTTGGTGTAAAGATCATAGACCGTGGCATCCTCCTGCAGGTCGTAGGAGGTGGTGGGGATCCAGGTCACGTATTCGGGCAGGTAGCTGTCCTTCGTCAGGTTGACGTCCTGCGTGGCCTGCAGCGCGCCGATGAGGCGGAAGGTGACCGCGATATCCTTGCCGTTGAGCTTGTTGATCTTCTCCGCGGCTGCGTTGAAGCTGCTTTCGACCAGCTTGCAGTCGCCGGCGTTGTTGATGTTCCGGACGCCCTCTTCATAGGCCTCCTTGAGCTTCTGCAGGCCCCTGGTGGTGAAGTCCTTGGTGTCCTTCGCGTCGTAGATCTTCTTGAGATCGTCGAGCGCGGTCTGGCGCTTGTTGGTCAGGCGCTGCTGATACTCGGCTTCGGCCCGTTCGAGCGAGGTAAGGTTGGTGACCTCGCTCTTCTTGTCGCCGAGGGCTTCGTAGTAGCGGCGTGCCTGCTTGATGGCAGTGAGACTGTCGTCGGTGATCGGGAAGAGCGCGTCGATCATGTCCTCGACCTTGCTCACGTCGGTCTCGATGACCTCGCGGGCAAGGGCGGTGAGGTAGCCGGAGTCGTTCTTGAAGTAGAGCGTGCCGCGGGCGTCGCAGATCAGGCTGCAGAGATTATACTGCTTTTCTGCGCCCGTCGGCGTGTAGAGCTCCTTCGTCACGCCGGTGTCGAAGGTGTGGTTCGCGACGTCGTACTTGAAGAAGTTGATGGTGCCGTTCTCCTCGTTGCAGGAGCCGTAGATGTAGAGCTTGCCTTCGCCCGCCTTGTAGGCGTTGGAGACGAGGAGGCTGGACTGGATGTAGCCGGTCGTTGCAGCACGATCATACACCGACATGGTCTCCGCGTCAGCTTTGATCGCGTAGATCTTGCCGGGACTCTGGAACTGGGTCTGGCCGGAGCAGGTGACGAAGACGGTATCGCCGCAGACGACGGGCGTGCCGGTGATCATGCCATCGAGCTTGAGAGACTGCAGCTCACTCAGCGAACCGTTGGCCGCGACCGTGGCGCGGTAGAGGATACCAGCCTTGGAGGTGAAGTAGACGTAGCTGCCGGACTTCACGACGGCGGAGCGGAGGTCGCCGGTGAGGTTCGTCTCGGTGTCGATGATCGCGCCGGTCTTGGCGTTGACGCTGTAGAGGGTCGAGCCGTACTCATCGTAGCCGCCCTTGCCGTTGTCGGAGCCGAAGATGACGTAATTGTCCGTCGCGTAGGCGCCGACCCAGTAGAAGCCGCCCTGCTTGGAGATCGTCCAGCTGGTCTGCTTGGTCTCGGTAGTGCTGGTCGGGTCCTCGTCGGTGGTGGAGAGGCAGAAGTAGGTGCCGGTCCGTTCCTCGGCCTGCCACGTGCCGGTGTAGATGTAGCCGTTGTGGTAGGTGATGGGCGAGATGAGCTGACCCGGGAAATACTCGGAGACCCAGACGCTCTTGAGCGTGGTGGCGTCGATGGCCTGGACGCAGGCCTTGCCGTCATTCTTCGTGCCTCTGAAGTCATCCAGCTGGATGTAGAACTTGCCGTCGCCGTAGGCGATGGGGTTCGTGCCGAACTGGCTGGAGCCGACGAGCTTTTCGGAGGTCGCGGTGACGGTGCCGGTCTTCGGGTCGATGGCCTTGACGGTGTTGGCGGAGAGGACGTAGAGCTTGCCGTTCACCATCAGCGGCGGGGTCGGGGTGCCAACGATCGAGACGGACCAGGACTTGACGGTCTCGTCCTTGGAGACGGGCGTTTTCGCGGAGGTGACGCCGTTGTTGCTGTCGTTGCCGCGGAAGCTGGGCCATTCGCCGGTGACGGGCTCGGTCGGGTCGACGGGGGTGACGGTGCTGCCCGCGGGCGCGAGGCTGACGTCGATCAGGAGCGAACCGCCCTTCAGATGCACCTGCGCGAGCGAACCGGTCTTGGTGACGTAACCGCTGCTCGATACACGATAGGTGTAGCTATAGCCGCTGCCGCCGAGGAGGGTATAGACGCCCTTGGAGTCGGGCAGGACAGGGGTCCCGGCCTGATCGATGACGGTGACGGCGGCGTCGGCGGGGGTGGTGGTGAAGGTGACGGAGGTGGTCTTGACGCGGTTGATGGCGACCGTGAGGGTCTTGCCGCTGACCACGATGTCGAAGCTGGTCTTCCCTGTCACGTCGACGTCTGCCGTCGTGTTCGCTGTGCCGCTGATCGTCACGGTGTCCGACGTGAGGGCCGGGACGGCGGTGACGGAGACGGTGGAGGCGGAGTCGGGCAGGTCGAGCTTGTAGCCGGTCTCGGTCTTCGTGACGCGCTGGGCGGCATCTGCGATCTTGACGGAGAGGCTGGAAAGCTCGGGGACGATGACGATGTCGACCAGCTGGGTCTCGCCGCCGAAGGTCATCGTCAGCGTCTTTGTGCCGCTGGTGAGGGTGGCGGTGGAGAAGGGCCAGCTGAGGGCGTCATACGCGCCGGAGGTGGTCTGCGTCAGGGCCGTACCGCCGATGGTGCCGGTGGCCTTCTCGCCGGAATTCGTCCGGTAGAGGAAGGTCAGGGCGGACTCAGCGTTGGAGGCGAGGGCGGAGGCCGGGATGGTGACGGTCTTCCTGCCGTCTTCCCTGGTCGTGACGGGGTAGGCGGTGCTGCCCTGCTTCACGGCGAAGGAACCGAGGCCGCTGGACTGCTCGGCAGCGGTGACGGTGACCTGATACTCCGCGGTGGCGGACTTATCCTCCGAGGTGACGGTGTAGGTCACGGGGCCGGAGAAGTCCTGCGCGCCGGTGGGCGTATAGGTCGCGCGGGAGCTGACGGTGAGGGTCGGGGTGAGGCTCGTCAGGGCCGTGCCGTTGGGCAGGACGAGGGTGACGGTCTTCGCCGCCTCGTCGATCTCCGCCTGACGGCCATCGATGGCAAAGCCGAGGAGCTTGGCCTCATACCCCTTGGCGGTCTCAGCTTCGCCGGGGATGTAGTTGCCGCCCGCCCAGGTCTCCTCCGCGGTCGGGGCGCGGAAGGTGATCTTGAGGAGGGACTTGGGCTTTTCGTAGGCGTTCAGCTCGTCGATGTGGGTCTGCGAGTTGACGTCGGAGGCGGCGATGAACTTCGTCCCGACCGCGCCGGAGTAGCTGACGCCGTTGGCCTGACCGCCGACGACGCTGTCGGCGTTGGCGACGAAGCAGCGGCTGATGACGGAGTTCTCACGGCGGAGATAGCCGGCGATCGCGCCGCGGTAGGCGCTGGCGGAGGTGGTCTCGCCGGTGATGGTACCGGCGCTGTCGCAGTTGTAGATCTCGGCGTAGCCGCAGCCGAGGATGCCGCCGGCGTTCTGCACGTCCGTTTCGTTGGTGGCGTGGACATTGCCGAGGCTGCGGCAGGACTCGATGAGGACGGAGCCGCCCTTATTGTTGACCTTGCCTGCGATGCCGCCGACATTGCAGCCGCCGGAGACCTTGCCGGTGTTGAGGCAGCCGATGAGCTCGGTCTTCACGCCGAACGCGTCGATCGGGTCGATCTGGCCGACGAGGCCGCCGGTGCAGTTGCCGTCCATGCCGTAGTAGTTCTGCACTGACTTTTCGTTGGTGACCTTGCCGGTGTTGATGCTCTGGTCGATCTTCACGTTGGACGGGCCGCCGACGAGGCCACCCGCGCTGGCAAAGTTCCCGTTCGGCGTGTCTGCCGGGTCGACGGTCACGTCGCCGTCATTGCGGCAGTTCGTGATCTGGTTCTGCGGCGCATTCCATGAGCTGCCGTCCGTGCGGGCCACGAGGCCGCCCGCGAAGCAGTTGATGGTGTCATCGACCGTGCCCTTCGGCTTGCAGGTGACAGCCGCCCGGTTGGTGCAGTTGTCCAGCTTTCCGCCGTCCTTCAGATACAGGGCGAAGGAGCCGACCCACTGGCGGGCAGTGAAGCTGCAGTTGCTCTCGATGGTCAGATTCTTGACCGTACCGGAAATGGTATGGAACAGTGCGGCGTTGCTGCCGTCGCCCAAATTGTTCAGCGTCAGGCCGGTGATCTTATAGCTGCCACCATCATAGACGCCTTTGAACGTGCCGCCGATCACGGCACCGGACGGCGCGGTGACTCCACTCAGGTTCAGGTCGTCCCGCTGCAGATAGTGTGCTTCGGGATGGTACTTGACAAAGCTCGTGAAATCATTGGTGTCTTTGATCAGGAACGGCTCTGCCTCGGTGCCAAGGCCCTCCAGTGTTACCTGATAGACAGTCACCGTGTAGTCACGGTAGTGGAAGCCGTCTTCGGCCATGACTCTGACCGTCTTGGGCTTCATGTTCTCAAAGCGCAGGGTATCTGCGTTTTCCACGTAAGCCCCTTTGCTGAGCGTAAAGCTCGGTACAAGCTGGGTCAGATCATCCGTACTGATAGGCCCCTCGATCGTGACCTGTGAACCGGAGATTTTTCCTTCGTACTTGCCAAGCTTTATGCCTTTCATCTGTGCATAACTTGACTTATCGTTCGGGCCTAACTCTGTAAACGTTGCAGAGACGTGCACTTCGCCGTAAGGTGCAGTAAACTTGACAACGTTAGAGTCGCCGCCCACATTTCGCTCGCATTGCACTTCATTGCCAAATGCGTCTGTAGCTGTAAACGTATCCAGTTTATAGCCTTCATCTGGTTCGGCTGTCCACCACGAAAACCCTCCGGGGCGAACGTCCGGACTATTGGTTCTTATCGTTCCATGTGTGCAGGCATCTGCCGTCTGTTTTACGATTCGCTGGTCAATGACCTCAATCGTTTTTGTATCACTTGTACCTTGCAGCTTGCTATCTTTAGGCAGGCTACTTCCGTCTATGGTAAATGTAACTTTACCGGCGGTTTTATACCAGTTGACCGTCGCTGAGTTACTTGTCTGTTCAAGTACAGCATCTTTTGGCTCGATCGACGTAATTGTACCGCAAAATCCAAGCAGCGTGATCTTTGACTTGCTTGCAACTTCTTTCGATGGAACAGCGTTGGATTCAGTCGTTACTGTCGTGTTGCCCCTTTCCGTTTTGGGGTATAGCGTGCTAGTAATCGTGGAAATTGATATTTTTTCCGGTATCAGATTCCCATCGCTGTCACGGTCGTCTGTTACGGAGTATTCTACACCCGACAGCAACCATTTAACCGGTGCATAATACTGCAGATAAGTAGCGGTTTTGCCCTGATAGGTGACCTTAATTACTGATATATCTTTTTCACTGCTGTTCTTAAAGTCATCGCAGGTGACTACCATCCCTTCGATTACGTTCCCATCGCTGTCAAGCGCAGACCATCTAGGCTCTCTTGCCACAACGTTTGACGCTTTTCCCGAATAGTAAACAATCAGCGTTTTGGCCTCATGGTTGGGATAGAAAAGGAATGTTTTATCTCTCCCTGCCGCATTTTTTCCTATGAGCTTTATCGTCGAAAACGGCATATCGTCGTCTGCCGCAGAGACGCATACAGAAACCGTTGTTATCAGAAGTATCAGCGCCAGCAGCAAAACTGCAAAGCGCAGATTCTTTTTTTTTCTCATATTTCAGTCAAAAAAGTGGCGGGCGGCCACAAAGTGGCCGCCCGCAGTTGTTGAGTTGTTAGTCCGTTATCAATAACCTACGCAGAACCAGCGAACAACATCGTTGTTCGTCAGGACGTAGCTGGCCGCGCCAACCATCGGGACTTCACCGTTCACGGAGTACATCCAGCCCGCGGAGCCGCCTGCAGCAATGCCGCCGATGGCATAGACATAAACGCCGTAGCTGCTGTTCTGTGCACCGATGGTGATGCCGGCCTTTGTGCCGACGGCGACCAGCGCGTCATAGACGGTCGCGCCGCTGTCAAGCTCCAGCTGGATAACACCAGTTTTATCTTCGGTAGCAGCCTTCATCTTGGTGTTGATGTCCGCATACTGCGTCGGATATTTGGTCTTGGCATTGGTGGCATCGATCGTGAAGCTGACATTCACCTTGCTGCTGCCAGCCACAGTCGCCGCAACGTAGTAGTTTCTGGTCTCACCGGCATAGGTGACCTTAATCATCTTGTCGGTGCCGCTCAGGCTCAGGGTGTAGGTACCGTCACTGTTAGCCGTGACAGCCGTGCCGGAGATGGTCGCAGCCGCGTTTCTCTTCACGACGGTCATCGACAGTGCGGACAGGTTCGCGGTGGAGGGCAGGGTGCCGCGCACGGTGTAGGCAATGCCGGTCCAGCCGTCCGGCTCCGTGGAGGTGCCAATGTCCGGGTTCTGGACGTTATAGGCGTTGTTGGTGAAGGACTCGCCGCCGATTGTGAAATCGACCTTCCACGGGTCATTGGCGTCGATCGTAACGTCGCCGCTCTTGAGGCCAGCAGCAAAACGGTAAAGCGTATCGCCAACATACACATCGGCGCATTTGTTGAACAAATCGGCAGATGCAGTATATGTGCCGTCATCGTTCTCGGTGAGGTCAACATCATCAGATGTAGCTTCTTCACTTGCCGCAAACGTAATGGTTGCCGTTCTCAGAGAATACTCGGATGCTGTGTAATTGGTTGTGCCATTCAGGGTCGCTCTGACGTAGTTTACGCCATCGATGGTCGTGACTGTTGCGGTTTCGCCGTTGATGGTCGCGCTGGTGATGGTACCACCATCGCGTGCAAACGCTGCGATGCTCAGACTGAACACCATAACGATTGCGAGGACTAATGCCAATGCTCTTCTTTTGGTTTTCATTGTGTTTTCCTCCAAAATCATATTTATCTTCACGGCTGACACCGTCAGATACGAAAAGAAATGCTGTTTCTGCGGTCAGTCTGTCTTCCTGTGCTCCCGCCCGCCTCGACGTAGACCACGTTGGCAGCCCCTTGACCGGCTCGTCTCGTCGCCGATTTCCCCGGGGTCTGTATGCTTTCCTGCCGCAGGTATTCAGTTGTTGACGCGATTCATCTTTAAGAGACGGGCGAAGGCCCGGTAGATTTGTTTTGAGATCCCCCGGTTCCGCGTTCCCAGCTCGGAACCGGGGATTTCAAGCGCATCAGGGGGTGACGCGCTGGCAGTTGGCTCGCAGGGGGATGGAGCCAAGGTCTTATATACAAATCTGTTCCCATGCAGATCGTATACCTAATTTATAATGGAGCCGTTTCTTCGGCTGTGGGCTGCTGCGCAGTTGCCTGCGCCGCCTTTGCGGCTTCTTTCTTGGCGGCGATCTTCGCCGCGTGCTGCTGACGGAACAGATTGAGCTGACGTTTGTACTCGGTTTTGAATTCCTGCGTCTGCCGTACATTCACACCAGCCGGGAATTTGATGCCGCGCGATTGCAGTTCAGCCATCGTGCGCCCACTGACCTTCTGGTCGAGCCAGATATCGCCGCGAAACCGGCGGCCTGCACCCTGAAACTGCTGTTTGCCTTTCTTGCCTGCCATCCTCCACACCTCCTTTCGCTGTTCGTTGAAAGGAGAGATCAGGATTCGGCTGTTACCGGCGCTTTGGCAGCGGATTTCTGGTTCCTGGCTTCTGCCTGCTTGCGCATCCGCTGCTCATAGCGTTCTTTTTTCGCGCGTTTCTTTGCGTCGCGCTCCTGATTGTAAATGAGGGTTTGCCGTTTGTATTCTTCGTTATAATGCAGGCGGCGCTCGCCGGCCGGGTAACGCTCCAACGCTTCTTTGGTGCGCTTGCGAAGAAGCTCTTCCCGCCAGTGCTGCCCGTCGAAGGTGCCGCGCCCGCCGCTCATTTGGAGCCTCCGGCTTTTGCAGCCTGTTTGCGGCGTTCGGCATCCTTGCGCTTGTTTTTCTCTTTTTTCTGTTGCTTTTCCTGCTGGTGCAGCTGCTTCTGCGCTGCATATTCATCTAAATACAGCTTCGTTTCTTCCAGCTTTCGCGGCCGGGCGTTCAGCGCCCATTCACTCTTTACGCCGATTGCCAGCAAAGCCTTTCTCCAGCTGCCGAAGCGGTATTCGATAAAGTCCCCGCCGATGATTTCCGAGCGCGTCGGTGGACGGTCAAACTCCATGCGGCGGGCGTGAAGGTATTCTGTCAGATCGTCAAGCGTATCGTCCTGATGCTCCAGCACGAACACGACGTTCTTCATGGAAAGCGCGGCAAGTGTGCGCTGTTTGACGATGCGGTGCAGAGCGTTCTCCAGCGATTTGTCCGGATGCTGCCGTCCCATCACTGCACCCCCTTTTGAGGATGCGTGCTGCGGTATTGCTCCAGAGCTTGCCGAAGCATATCCTGCACGATTTTCCTGTCCTTGAAGGCGGGTGGATATTTGACCGTAGAGAGCGGTCCGCTGTAAATCTTGCCGAGCGCTTTTGCCCACGAACCGAAGCGGTATTCGATCAGATCGCCGCCGATGACTTCAACTTTAGCGGGAGCGTGTCCGATGTCGTCCATGCAGGCTTTCAGGTAAGCCGCAAGCTCGTCTTTGGTGTCGTTTTGATGAGCTATCGTGAACTCGATGTTTTTGTAGGCAATTTGGCGCTCAATGGCAGCGAGCAGCTTCGCCTGACGCTCTTTTCTCTGCTGTTCTTCGTCGCGCATGATCTTCCTCCTATCGTACTTTTTTGCAAACTATCCCCGTCATGGGATAATTTGGATTGGACACGAACAAAAAAAGCGCCAATTGTTCCGTAAAAGAGGGAACAGTTGACGCCCGTGTCAAGTACAATAAGCAGATCATCGTGCTGCCTACCATACGTTTTTTGTCTGCCTTCTGCATTTCAGGGATCATAAAATAGACAGAATCCCATGCAGTGAGAATAGCGATTCTTCCGACTTGGACTATGGATGTAATCTACATCCGCGCTCTGACTCCTACCTTCTCATGGGGCGAACCCCACAATGGCGGTCTTTCGACCACATGACCTACAAACAAAACGCTGTCTTACGTTTTGCTGCGGATCATTTTAGAGTCTTGCTTGTCCGCACGGCTCCGGGCGAGTAGCCGCGTACACTCCCAATGCACACAGCCTTCCTCTTTCATCACAGGCTCAGTCCAATACGGCTGCGACCTGTGATTACACATCCTCGGCACACAAAAAATCACGCAGTATGAAATTGTAAGATTGAAAGAACAGGCTCTTTTTGCATTTACCGCCGAAAGCGTGACATACTATCAACGCATACAAATCTTGACGGTCTGAGTTTCGTAAATTCCTTGAAATTTACGAAGTCCGGAAAAACGCAATATAAACCTTTTCCTGATTTCATTATACAGCAGTCTGGAAAAAAGTCAATGTGATTCGGTATGAAAATATTTTATATTTCCCCTGATTTCTGAAAATATTGATGTGCATCGCGCGTTATAGATTCGCTTCAGGACAGAATCACAGCTTTTGAAATTCCATTCGCCGTCAGAACTGCCGTCAAGAAAGGAGGACGCCATTTGTCAAAAGTTGGTGAGAATATTTACAGGCGCAAAGACGGTCGCTGGGAAGGACGTTTTATCAGCGGTCGAAAACCGGATGGACGCGCAAAATACACTTACGCCTACGGCAGAACCCGCAGGGAAGCCAAAGAGAAGCTGGAAAAACGGAAGCTGATGATCGCCGTACAGCCTACCGGCAGCTGCCGGATGACGGTGAAAGAGCTTTTTTCATGGTATCTGGCAAAGATCGAGGTGAAGCCGTCCACACGCGCCAGATATGTATTTGTGATCGAACATCATATTCTGCCAAAGCTCGGCTCTGTTTTCGTAGCAGCTCTGACGGCGATTCAGCTTTCAGATTTCCTGACCCAAAAGCAAAAGCACGGGCGGCTGCATGGCGGCGGGCTGTCTGCCAAAAGCGTCCGGGACATTGGCGTTCTGATAAAAGCAGCGCTCCGGGCGGCAGTTGCGGAGTATCACTTTCCCTGCGACGCATTGAACGCCAAGCTGCCGAAAGCAAAGCAGCGAAAGATCGAGCCGTTTTCTACGTCAGAACTCGACCGGATCGGAAAAGCCCTATCGCCGTCGGCCAATCATAAAGATGCGGGGATCCTGCTCTCGGCCAACGGCGGCTTGCGGCTTGGCGAGGTCTGCGCCCTGCGGGTTTCGGATATTGACTTCCAGAACGGCACGGTAAGTATCGTGCGCGAGGTACTGCGTATCAAAATAGGTACAAAAACACAACTCATCGTCCAAACACCAAAAAGCGAATCCTCCGTGCGCACTGTGCCGCTGCCTGCGGATGCGCTGGCATTCCTGAAAAAAGCTGTTGCCGGTCTGCCGCAGGATGCTTATATCTTGACCGGTCGAGTAGACAAGCCAATGGAGCCGCGCACCTATCAATACTACTTCGAGTCCGTTCTGCGCAGGTGCGGCATCCGGAAACGCTGCTATCACACACTCCGTCACACCTACGCAACGCGCTGCATTGAAACCGGGATCGACATTAAGAGCGTGAGCGAGATGCTCGGTCATGCAGATATTACAACAACGCTGCGGTTGTATGTCCACCCGTCGATGGACAGTAAGAAGCAAGCCGTTCAGAAAATCAGTTTTCTCGGTGGCGCGGCTTAAAAGTCTATTCGCCGTCAAAATCGCCGTCAGGCCAATCGGGAAAACCTTGACGCCCGTAGGTCAAACCCATCGTGCTTTCATAAATTTCAAGGAATTTACGAAGTTTTTTCTATGCTCATTATACCAGAAAGCGGTAAGCTGGCGTATCAGACTTCGATTCGTGAATATGTCGTTTTCAGCGTATCCGGATGGATCATCAATATTGGCCTGCAAAGCTCCCGAGCGTAGGCGATTGCTTTATCTATATCATCTCCACGCGCCGATGCCGGGTCATAGACAGCCAGCACCATGTCGGACTGGCGAATGATCGTCCGGTATGCCTCCAGCTGCGCACCGTGCTGCTTATGCGTATAAACGGCGGTCATGTGCGTGCATTTGACAAGCATATCGAAGTAACGCTCGCGCAGAGCGGGCGTCCACTTTGTTGCCTGTTCCTCATATGGCGTGATGCAGAACAGCATCAGCTCTGAATCGTCATTCTGCAGCGCATTGATGATCTCGGCGGCATAAAGCCCAACGCCGTAGTCGCAGGCCACGGAAAACTGCGCCACGCCCTGCTGCCGCAGCACCATGATCTGCTGGGCAAGCTCCATCTTCATTTCGCGGCACGCATCCGCTTCTTCGTCGAAGCCCCATGTAAACCGCATGGGGTCATGCCCGAAAATCGCACAGCTTTTGATCTTATCCATCAAAGCACCTCTCTTTCCCGGCGCGTTGTGCGCAAATGCACCCGAATAAATGCCAACGCTTTCATATATTATAATATTGCTTACAGATATAATCAATATGTTACTGTTTCAAACAGAAAATGAAGCCTGAAAATCATATAATTTGCTTATACGCAGAAAGCAGGTGCCAGTGTATGGGCAAAGATATTTCGTTCAAAAATCGTGATCGCTTCATTCAGCTTGGAATTGCCATCGCTGCACTTCGCAAGATGCGCGGTATGTCGCAGGAGCAGCTGGCAGAAAAGGCTGGCATCAGCCGTTCCCTTATCAGCGCAATCGAAGCGCCGGGTCTGGCAAAGAGCTTTTCGCTGGATGTATTCTTCGATCTGGCAGATGCGCTTGACATTGATCCTGCCGATTTGATCAACGCCTCCGTTTTCCCGGACCGGATATTCAAGCAGAAATAAGGAAATTTTCCGATTCGGAGTCTGCACGGTTATGCCGTGCAGGCTTTTTTATTCGCAAATTGTAGTCTACTGGCTTACGAACTGTATTTTAGCAGCTGCTATTTTCTGCGTCAAGGAAAATGTAAGCTAATAGAGAGCAAACTAGCTTCAAAAAGCATACAAACGGAGAGGGACACATGGACAAAAAGCTGCTGGGTAGGAGAATCAATGCCGCGCGGAGAGAACGCGGCTGGACAAGCGAACGCCTGTCCGAAATCTGCAATATCAACGCGACCTATCTCAGACAGATCGAGTCCGGTGCGAAAACGCCGAGCCTACAGGTATTTGTAGAGTTGTGTGAGGCGCTGAAGGTTTCTCCGACATATCTGCTTGCGGACAGTCTTCCGGGCGCGGAATCTCAGGATCTGGACGCGCTGCTTACGCTCTGCCGCAAGGCAACGCCGAAGCAGCTCAACATGATAACCGCCATGATCCGCAGCGCGATAGAAGCCACACCGGATTGAGCGCATCCAATCAGCGTACAGAAAAACCGTCAGGCTGAAGGCAGCCTGACGGTTTACGCATCTTTTGTTCATCACATACAGACCTTTTGAGTTCTTTTTCAGAAAAAGGAAGGGGTGTAGAATATTTGTGAAGTAGGTGGTGAACATTTTGGATGCAAGAGAACGAATCCGGCAGCTGATGCAGGAACGCAACTGGACCATTTATCGTCTGGCCAAAGAAGCCGGTATGTCTCAAACCACCGTCTCCAACATCTTCAAACGCAATAACGAGCCGTCTATCCCGACATTACGGCGATTATGCGCGGCTTTTGGCATAACGATGGCGCAGTTTTTCACGACCGCGCAAGACACCGAGCATACGAAGGAGCAGCAGGAGCTGATCGACAGCTGGGAAAGACTCAGCGAGGAGAAGCGGCAGCTGCTTTCCGGACTCATCAAGATAATGATATAGGACCCATCCGCACAGCCTGTCTGCGCGGTTGACGTAGGGGCTGTCCGATCACTGGATTGGGCAGCCCTTGCGCATTTTGAGCGAAATTGAAAATGAAAAAGGAGTCTTGCGTATGAATGTCAACAGCCCCGAAGAACGGGAAATCGCCAAAAACTGCGTCGCCTTTTGCAGCGCACTGCGTCGGGTGGAACAGCAACTCCGCAGCGAGGAAAATTCAGATGCCATCATCGACGGCGTGCTGCAAGCGGCAGCGGAGTTTTACGGTGCCAGTCGAGCGTCCATCGTAGAAGCAGATTGGGAGCTTGGCGTCGGTATCATCACCCACGAATGGTGCGCAGACGGTGTGGAGCATCAGAAGGATATGCTGCAATATCTGGCGATGGAGATGTTTCCGCGCTGGAAAGAGGCGCTGCGCACAAACCAGACTGTCATCACGGCAAATATGCACGATCTGGACGGCACGTTCCCGGATGAAGCGGACTTCTTCCGGAACTATGGCGTCGGCAGGATTCTGGCTGCGCCGTTTTCCAAACGCATCAATCAGGGATTCCTCGTCGTAGACGACCCGACGCGCCGCACCGACGACGCGGCATTTCTCTTAATCGCTTCGTATGCCGTCGTGCTGGAGCTGAATGAGGTCAAATTACAGCAGTCTCTCGATGCCGCCTCCCGTGCCTCCCGGCACAACTCGGACAATATCTACATCAACTGCTTCGGAGGTCTGGAGATCATCGGTCCGAACGGAAAGCTGACGGGCGACGACATCAAGACCGATCAGGGCTTTCTTTTACTGGCGTATCTGATTCTCAACCGCAGACGCACGTCGAGCGTCGATGAGCTTTCGCGCGTGATCCACCACTTTGGGGATTCGGACGCCCCGTACAAGGTGCTGAGCAACATCGTCTACCGGATTCGCCGTCCGCTGGCAATCATCGGCCTGGATAAGCTCATCATTGGTAAAAACGGAACGTTTGTCATCAACCCTGCATACCATATTCATACGGACTTCGACCGCTTTGAGGAAAATTGTCGGAAGTTGGAGCGTGTCTCCGATCCCGACCTGCGTAGTGCGCTGTACCGCAAAGCGGTCGAACTGTATAAAGGGCATCTTCTGCCGAGAATCGAGCATGAATTCTGGCATATGCAGCTGGATATGTATTATCAATCGCTGTATCTGGCAATCACAAAGGGGTATGCCCGATACAAGCTGGAACAGAAGGAATATATCGATGCGCTGCGCGAGATCAAGAACGCCATGCAGATCTCGCCCGGCGACGGAGAACTGAGTATGCTTTCTGTGCTTGCTGCCGGGTATCATGGCGGACGTGCGCTGGCGCGGCGCTATTATGAGGCGGCTAAGAAATATCTGGACAGCAGCCAGATCGCGCAGATTCACGCGCAGCTCGGCTTCTAGGCGTGAGGGCGCAGTCGAGGGTGTCTGCGAGGGTGCATCCGAGGGTGCGCATGAGGGAGCCGACGAGGGTACGTCAGAGGGCATAGTCGAGTGTAAAATGTAGGGTAAATTGCAGGCTGCGGCCGAGGGCGCAGCTGAGGGCAGTCACCTGCCACCATGTATTTACTGGAATGTAATTCCGGTAATCTTGGTCAGACGGGTGATTGCAGATGCAGAGGGGTATGCAAGCCGCCGCTCCTGCCGGCCATAAAACGGTCAGCGCGGAGCGGCGGTTTTCTTTTTCTATTGATCGACGTGACAGCTGCGCGCTACCGCGACCGGGCTGCGGCCCGTCTGCGGCTGCATCGTGCATACTGTGTCTGTGCGCTCGGAACCATAGGGTTCCGGGCGCTTTTTTGCGCACGTTTGGGAGCATCCCGCGCTGCCGCGGTCCTCCGGTTTGAGTTTTGGTTTTTCCAAAATTCAAAGAACGGAGGACAAAGCATGGGCTTTTATTATGCTCGTGAAAAACAGAAATTTGACGCGGAATGGGAAAGGCTTTCCGCGTGGTATCAGGCCGAGGGCATGAGCGCCGAGGCAATCAGGGAGCTGTATCAATACGATTGCGCGGTCTTCTGCCGCCAGCGTTCGTTTGAGAACCGGACGCAGCCGCTCCCGGAGGAACCAGCAAGTGTTCTGTATCAGAAATTTGCGCAGCTCACGACCATGATGACCGATACCGATCTTCGCGGCAGATACGATTGGATTGAGTCATTGGACGATGAAGAACTTGCGGGGCGGCTGAAAAAGCTGTCTGCTGACGACCGGGAGCTTCTGACGCAGATCGTCATGGACGGTCTGACAAAGGCAGAGGTCGCCAGACTGCGCGGGGTCACACGGCAGTCCATCAACGACAAAATCCAGCGTATCAAAAAATTTCTGAAAAAAGTTTAGAGCGGTTCCTTACATTTGCCTGTTTTCAGCGCCTACATGGTGAGGGCATCTTTTCAGGGTGCGCTCCTGCGCCAGACCCGGTAACAGCTTCAGCCCGGCGGCGCGTGTGCAGCTTGAAAACAGAATACTCGATCAGACAACGCACCTTCTGCCATTGCCCACCGGCTTTTGCCGAACAGCCCGGCTTCGTCGCTGGGCTGTATGGGCTGGACAGAGGCAGATACTCCCCACCGTCCGTCCGAGCGTGATAGCGACCGTCGCAGGCAAACCGGTGAAAGGCTGCATAAGTAAATTGCAGGCGCAGCGCGAGTGCCGAAAACGTAAGGCAGTCTGGATGAGAACACATGACAAGACACCGCGGAGGCGGCGAAACGCCGCCTCCGCATGATACAAAAGAGGAAAGAACATGGCATCAAGAGATATGTATAACAGCTCTGGCTGTTTGGACATGACGGCTTTCCTCGCCTTGCGCAACATTGCACGCGAGGAAAAAAGACACAGCAAATCAGCCCGGCGCGGGAAAACGCGGCGCAAAAGCCGCCGCAAAAAATCGCCCCGCCGTGGATAGCTGATTGCCGCGCAGTTTTTCAGATGGGAGGCCATATATGTCAAAGTCCGCGACTGCCTTTTCGGTTGACGGGTTTGAAATCACGGCAACCTTTGCAGATAGCCATAATACGGCGGCAGCCAATCATGTAAAGCAGATTCTTCTGTCCGCTTTTGCGGCGAACACGCCAAAGCTCCGAACTGTCGGCATCCTTGCAATACCTGCCATGCAGAGATATGATAATGGAGGCAAATCCAATGAACCTTGAAAACTTCATATTGACGCATGGATTCACGCTCTCAATTTCTTGAATTGAGAAAGGATGAATCAGATGATGGAAAATACTATTTTGAAAGGCAATCGCGTCGATTGCCTATACCGTGTGTCCACCGACAAACAGGTGGACTACAACGATAAAAGCCAGGCCGACATTCCCATGCAGCGCAGAGAGTGCCATCGCTTCTGCGAAAAAATGGGCTGGACGATTGTTCACGAGGAACAGGAGGACGGCGTGTCCGGGCATAAGGTCAGAGCCGAAAACCGGGACAAGCTGCAAATTATCAAGGAACGCGCCAAGCAGGGAAAATTCGATATTCTGCTTGTGTTCATGTTTGACCGCATCGGGCGTATCGCTGACGAAACGCCTTTCGTGGTGGAGTGGTTCGCCAAGAACGGCATCCGGGTCTGGAGTACGCAGGAGGGTGAGCAGCGTTTTGATAATCACACAGACAAGCTCACCAACTACATCCGCTTCTGGCAGGCCGACGGCGAAAGCGAAAAAACTTCAATCCGCACAAAAACCGCTCTCGGCCAGCTCGTCGAGGATGGCGGTTTCAAGGGCGGCTTCGCACCGTATGGGTACGATCTTGTAAAGAGCGGACGCATCAACAAGCGCAAGCATGAGGTGTTTGAGCTGGCGGTCAATGCGGACGAAGCATCTGTGGTGCGGATCATTTATGATAAGTATGTGCAGGAGGGCTTCGGCGCACAGCGGATTGCCACATACTTAAATAACCTTGGCTATCGGGCGAGGACGGGCAAGATGTGGCATCATGCTACGGTTCGGGGCATCCTTTGCAACCTGACCTATACCGGCGTGCTTCGCTGCGGAGAAAGCCGTTCCGAGCTGCTGCCGCACTTGCAGATCATAGAACCGGAGCTGTTTGAAACTGCACAGCGCATCCGCGAGAACCGTATGCGTGCGATTGAACAGGAGCATCGCGTGCCGATGAACACACTGGGGCAAAACCTGTTGGCTGGAAATGTGTTCTGTGGGCATTGCGGGGCCCGGCTCGCCCTCACGACAAACGGAAAGCCTTACCCGTGCAAGGATGACCCCACGCGCGTTGTAAAGCGGGTGCGGTATATCTGCTATGGCAAGACCCGCAAGCAGACCGAGTGTGATGGGCAGACCGGCTACACGGCGCATATTCTTGACGGCATCATTGATAAAGTGGTGCGGCAGATTTTTGAGCGGATGAAGGCTGCTCCCAAAAGCGAAGTGGTGGGCGTTCGTTACCGCGAAAAGATGGAGCAGCAAAAGGCGCTGCTTCGCAGCGTGAAAGCCGATTATACGAAAGCCGCCGCAGAGCTGGAGGCTTTGAAATCCGAGGTCGTGAAAGCCATCAAGGGGGAAAGCATCTTTTCGAAGGAACTGCTTGCTTCGCTGATCCTTGATGCAGAAAGAAAGTGTCAGGAGCTGCAAGCGGCGCTTGAGCAGGCACAGGCTGATTATGATGCGGGCGAGGCGACACTGCAAGCGCTGAACAGTCAATACGATGACATGATCTCCTGGGCAGAAATGTATGACAGTGCCAGCGTGGAATCGAAGAAAATGATCGTAGGCTGCCTGATCCGCAGGGTAGACGTATATCGCGGCTATCGGGTACATATTGACTTCAACATTGACTTTAAGCAGTTCAGCTTGGGACTGGACATTGCTGAAATTGCCGCATAAAACGAAAAAACCCGTTTCACAAGGAAACGAGTTTTTCGCTGCTTCTCACAAAGAAGTTGGTGGAGATAAGCGGGATCGAACCGCTGACCTCATGACTGCCAGTCATGCGCTCTCCCAGCTGAGCTATACCCCCAGATATTTCCAAATGGGTTAAGAAGCAAGATATGAAGTTTTAGAGTTTGGGACGGGGGTACGTAACCGTCATGCTTGGGCTCCCAGCTGAGCTATACCCCCATCAGCGGAGTTATTCTATCAGATATTTTCGGAAAATGCAAGTGTTTTTTTAAAATTCTGAAAAAATGATTTCCGTCAGGCGTAATCGCTGGTCTCGAGCAGCTGCAGGGTGCGGGCGTCGGAGGTATAGAGCGTGTAGAGCGCGGCGTCGGCGTCGGCGGAGCAGACGAGCAGGTGGGCGGTCTCGGATGCGGCAGCCTCTGCGGCGGTGACGGGGGCGGCGGGGCGGAAGAAGCAGCAATAGCCCTCCGCGGCTTCCGCGCCGGCCGGGAGCAGGGCGAGGAGCGTCTTCTGACACACGAGCGCAGCGAGCGCGTCGTTTGCGCGGGCGAGCGCGGCGGCGGGGTCGGCTTCGCCGTCCGGGACGGTCAGGCCGATGGTATGTCCGGCGGCGAGCAGCTCGAATACCAGCGCGGGGTCGGTCAGGATCTCGTCCTCGGTCAGGAAGAACGAGCCCTGCAGGCTGTATTTTTTCAGCGCGACCATGCTGTCACGCATGGTCTGGCTGTCGGTAAAGGCGAGGAAGACGGTAGCGGGCTTTTTCTCGGCGGCAGGGTCGGTCTGCGTGCCCGGATTGCCGCCGGGACGCTCGGACGGCTTGTCCTGTGTCTGGCCGCCGCCGGCATACTGCTGCACGCGGTAGGCGATCAGATTTTCCGCCTTTTCGATGAACAGCGAATCGTCATAGACCTCGCTGCCGTCGGTGAAGCGCAGGACCTGATAGCCGCCGGCGGATTCGAGCATCGTGGTCTTGAGCCCGAAGTGCGAGGCGCAGAAGGTGAGCGGCAGGTACAAAATGCCGCTGCGGTACAGAACGTTCGCCGTGGAGACGCTGCCGCTCTCGTCGCTGACGGTGCCGGCGGCGAGGTCAAAGAGCATCTGGCGGCTGCGGTTGAAGAGCACGTAGGTCTGCCGGGTCTGGTTATACGACGGCGTGACGCCGCAGGGCTGGCTGTCGAACACCTGATAGGGGACATAGAGCGTGCCGCCGGAATAGGTCGGGAAGACGGTCAGCGTCAGGGGGATGGTATCGTTGACGGCGACAAAGAACAGCTCGCCGTCGGCCGAGACCGGCACGCAGAGGCAGGCCAGCATGGCGACAATGAGGAGCAGACTGAGGATCCTGCGCCGCTTCATGAAAAAATCCCCCTTTCAGAGCAATTCTGTTTTCAATATACCACACTTCGCGGCGAGGGGCAAGTTTTTTGGTTGTGCTGCGAAAAAGAGTGTGATATGATAAACAGAACAGAAAAGAAGAAAGACGCCGAAGAAAACGGAGGGAGCGCCATGGAGCGGATCGTAAAGGAGAACTATTACCTGGACATCGCCGAGACCGTGCTGGAGCGGTCGACCTGCCTGCGCAGGCAGTACGGCGCGATCATTGTCCGCAACGACGAGATCGTGGCGACCGGCTACAACGGCGCGCCGCGCGGGCGAAAAAACTGCTCTGACCTCGGCTACTGCGTGCGCGAGCAGATGTGCGTGCCGCGCGGCGAGCGGTATGAGCTGTGCCGCAGCGTGCATGCCGAGGCCAACGCGATCATCTCCGCGTCCCGCAACGAGTGCATCGGCGGCGATATCTATCTCGTCGGGCACGACGCGAAGACAGGGGCGATCCTGTCGGACGCGACCTCGTGCTCGATGTGCCGGAGAATGATCATCAACGCGGGACTGCGGCGCGTGGTCATCCGCAATTCGCGGACGGAATTTACCATCGTCCAGGTCCAGGACTGGATCGACCAGGACGATACGCTGGAGCTGTGACGGGATGAAGATCGGGAATCTGGAGATCCGGGGGGATCTGGTCCTCGCGCCGATGGCGGGCGTGACGGATCTGGCCTTCCGCACGATCTGCGCGGAGCTGGGCGCGACAGTGACGGTGACGGAGATGGTCTCGTCACGCGCGCTCATCTATCAGGACAAAAAGAGCCGGTCGCTGCTGCACAGGACGCCCATCGGCGTCTGCGGCGCGCAGATCTTCGGCAATGACCCTTCCGTGATGGCGGAGGGGGCTGCGCTCGCGCTGGAGGCGTCGGGCGCGGATTTTATCGATATCAACATGGGCTGCCCCATGCCGAAGATCGTGAACAACGGCGACGGCAGCGCCCTTATGAAGGACCCGGAGAAGGCCGCACGCATCGTCGAGGCCGTCTGCGGGGCGGTGGACGTGCCGGTGACGGTCAAGATGCGCAAAGGCTGGGACAAGGGCTCATGCAACGCGCCCGTGCTCGCCGCCATGCTCGAGCAGGCGGGGGCCGCGGCCATCGCCGTGCACGGCAGGACGAAGACGATGCTCTATTCCGGCCTTGCCGACTGGGACAGCATCCGCGCGGTGCGCGAGGCGGTCCATATCCCGGTCATCGCCAACGGCGATATCTTCACCGCGGAGGACGCCGTGCGCTGCAAGGCCCGGACGGGCGCGGCGCTGCTGATGCTGGGCCGGACGACGTTCGGCGACCCCTGGGTCTTTTGGCAGGCGCAGGCCGCGCTGGACGGGAGGCCCGTGCCGGAGCTGCCGCCGCTTGCCGAGCGGGTCGAGACGGCGCTGCGTCAGTTCCGTCTCGCGGCGCAGGACAAGGGCGAACACATCGCCTGTCTGGAGGCCAGAAAGCATTTCGCGTGGTATCTGCGCGGGGTGGCGCACAGCGGATATTATAAAGAGAAAATTTCCTCGATCTCCTCCATGGACGAGATCGAGTCGATCGCAAGAGGGATACAGAGAGATTTGAGGTGAAACCATTGCAGGACGATATCCTGATCCGCAGAGCCGCGGCGAAGGACGAAAGCGCCTTTGAGCAGCTCATGCTGCTGCACCAGAAGCCGGTCTACAACATCTGCTACCGCATGGCGGGCAATGCCGACGACGCGCTGGATCTGTCGCAGGAGGTATTTCTGAAGCTCTGGCGGACGCTGGAGCAGTATCAGTTCGACGCGGCCTTTTCCACCTGGCTGTTCCGGCTGACGCAGAACGTGTGCATCGATTTTCTGCGCCGCAAAAAGCGGCAGCAGCACGTTTCGCTCACGTTCTCGGACGATGAGGACGAGGGCAAGGAGCTGTCTGTCCCGGATCCGGAGCCGCTGCCGGAGGAACGGGTCATTTTCAACGAAAAACAGGCGGCCATCCGCGCTGCCATGAACGCGCTGCCGGTCGATTTCCGTGAGATCCTGCAGCTGCGCGTGGCGCAGGAGCTGCCGTATGAGCAGATCGCGCAGATCATGGACCTGCCGGTCGGCACGGTCAAGTCGCGTCTGGCCCGGGCGCGGCTGCAGCTGAAAAAAAGATTGGACGCCGGGAACTTTTTTGAAACCGATGCGTCTAACAGAGCGAAATAACTGGAGGTGGGCAAGCGATGGACTGTGAAAAGGCGCTCGAACTCATGAGCGCGGAATTGGACGGAATGTGCACCGAACAGGAGCGGGCGGCGCTGCAGGCCCATCTGGAGGCGTGCGCGGACTGCCGTGAGACCTACCGGCAGCTGCGCGCGCTGGACGAGGCGCTGCAGGACGCGGAGCTGGAGCCGCCGCAGGCGCTGCATGACAATGTCATGCGGCAGATCCGGAAGGAAAAGAAGCCGGCCCGCCGCGTCTGGCTCCCGGCTGCGGCCATCGCCGCGGCTGCGGCGCTCGTGCTGCTGGCGGGGCAGGCGGGGATCTTGTCTCTGCCGGGCTTTGACCGGGAGAACTCCGTGACGGTCAACGTCGGCTCGGCGGCGGAGCGGATCTTCGAGAGGATCGAGCCCGAGGCGGGCGAGCCGGACCCGGCTGCCGCGGAGGAAGCGGCGGCGCTGTCGGCCGAGACGCAGCTCGACGTGTTGCTCCTGTGGGGGCAGGGGACCCCGGCGGAGCTGCGCGCGACGCCGTATGAGACGACGAAGACTGGCGCGCGGCTCTACCGCGTGACGGGAACGCTGGCCCAGGAGCTGCTGGACCACTATGCTGCGGCTCTGTACGCCGCGGACAGCGATTTTTCCGACCTGCCGGAACAGGAAGAAGCCTGCGTGCTGGTGATGGAGTAACTGCGCGGAACAGGAGGCAAACAATGGACTGCCCATATTGCGGAGGACCGATGGAAGCCGGGTGGATCCCGGGGACGGACCGGATCCTGCGTGTTGCGTGGATCCCGGAGACGGCGGAGCGAAGGTTTTTGCTGACGCGGACGATGCTGACGGAAAGCGGCGGCCTGATCCTGCAGGACCGGCCGTTCCCGGCTGCGCCCTATAAGCAGGTCTTCATCTGCCGCCGCTGCCGAAAAGGCGTTTTTTCCTTCCAGAACGACGCGGGAGACATCGAAGCCGAAAGCCTCTGACAGCACAAAACAAAGGCTCCCCTTCCAGGGGAGCTGTCAGCTGTAAGGCTGACTGAGAGGTTGCCGCCCAATTCTGAGTACTTCCGGCGGTGTGGAACCCTTGGCTCCCCTTCCAGGGGAGCTGGCTCGGCGCAGCCGAGACTGAGAGGTTGTAGCGAATTTGCAGCTGCCGGTTGTCTCCGACGGCCCCTTCTTTTCCGTCTTGCCGGAAAAGAAGGGGGAGAAAAGGGGCGCTTGGTTACGGTTTGGTGCGTTCTGCCTCTGAATTTAGGCGAGCACCTATGCTTTAGATGCCGTTCCACTCGGAAGTCACCTCACGGGCGTCTTGGTACGCGCCGCCTGATACGGGGGTATCAGATTTGAAACTAGTTGCCGTTGAATATTTGCAGTCAATAGAAGGTGCAGTCTGAGCTTGTCAGGCTGCACCTTTTTGCGGGGAAGTTTTGCGTTATGCGTTGTAGGAGCAGAGCACCGCCCCTACAAAATGCACTCCAATGGCTTCCCCTATGAGGGGAAGCTGTCGCCGCAAGGCGACTGATGAGGTGGACAGTGCTGCGTAGACGGAACTGCCCCCACCTCATCCGTCACGGCTTCGCCGTGCCACCTTCCCCTCATAGGGGAAGGCATGGGAGGCGCGCCGCATCTGGCGGCCCCGGTCGCTTCCGGACTTGACAGAAACGCGAAAGTATGAAAAAATAGAAGGAACTTCACGAAAGCAGGTGGCTTCTATGGAAGACATGATCACCGGGCTGTGTCCGCAGTGCGGGCACACGCTGCACATCCCCGCGGAGCTTGCGAGCTTCTCCTGCATGTACTGCGGCGCGCGGCTGACAAAGGAACAGCTGGCGGCTGAGCCGCCGGCTGCGCAGGAGGCGGACGAGGACCGGGCGGCGTATTATGACCGTGCGGTCTCCCGGCTCGGCTGGTGCATCAAAAACTTTGGCGGCTATCAGAAAAAGATCATGCGCGACGTCTTCTTCGAGGCCTTTGAGACCTATGAGACCGGCTGCGCGCCGGTCATTCAGGAGCTGGCCCGCGGCGTGGCCCCGGAGCAGCAGACGCAGCTGCTCGGGCGCGCGGCCGCCGCCATGCTCGACGAGCTGGAGGCCGGCTGGCAGAAGAAGGGCGACATGGAGGACGAGAAGATCGTCCTTGCGATCTTCTTCGTGCCGATGGTGCGCAAGCAGCAGCTGCCGATCAGCGAGGAATTCGTCACGATCCTGCAGAAGCAGTGGGTGGAGCGGTATCCGAAGTCCCCGTTCTATCTGGGCGACTATGAATCCATCTCCGGCGGCTTCCGCAAGAAGTTCCTCGGTCTGTGCTTCATCACGACGGCCGTCTGCCAGGAGCTCGGCAAGCCGGACGACTGCGAAGAGCTGACGGCCTTCCGCGCCTTCCGCGACGGGTATCTCCGTTCCCAGCCCGACGGCGAGGCACTGATCCGGGAATACTACAACATCGCCCCCGGCATCGTCACCTGCATCAACACCTGCTCGGACCGCCACGCGAGCTACGCGCGCATCCGCGAGGAATATCTCGCGCCCTGCTATCAGGACCTGCTCGCCGGGCGCAACGAGAGCTGCAAGGCCCGCTATGTGCGGATGGTGCGGGATCTGGAACGCGAATACCTCAGCTGAGACGGAAATTTTCGAAAAAACAGGGTCTGCCTGCGCGGCAGATCCTGTTTTTTTTGTGCACCTGGCACAAATGCATGCGGAAGAAAAAGACAAAACGGAGAAAAACAGGAAAATACTTGACAAGGCGGAAAATAGAGTTCTATAATTGAAAATGGAATGTGAATCCATTTTATATATAGATAAAAATATTGAATCTATTTAATTTCTTTGAAATTTAACGGTTTTTTCACAGACATAATGGAAGCAATCAAAATCTGTCGAAAAATTCTGGAAAAAACTAGAATAAATAAATTGAAAATATTTCCAGAATATGTTACAGTATTGTTGTCGCAGCGATAAAAAAGTCAGTGTCTGATACAAACCATATAACGAGGAGAGGTCTAAGATGGAAAACCGTGTCAAAATTTTGATCGCAGACGGGAACGAGGAATTCTGCGCTCACGTCAAGCGGAGGCTGGAACAGGTTTCCGGCTACGAGATCGTCGGTACCGCCGCCGACGGTCAGCGCGCAGTCGAGCTGATGCGCGCGGCAAAACCGGATGTGCTGGTTCTGGATCTGATGCTGTCGAAGCTGGACGGCATCACGGTCCTCAAGCGCGCCCGGGAGATGGACAAGCCGCCGGCAGCGCTGGTGCTGACGGGGTTCATGACGGAGTATGTGGCCGGGATGGCCGCGTCGCTCGGTGTGCAGTATTTTATGACGAAGCCGTGCGAGCTGGACGCCGTAGCCGAGCGCATCCACGAGATGACCGCGATCGACGGCCAGCTCCGCCAGTCGGCGCAGCGCCGGCAGGAGGTCAATATCGAGGCCATGGTCACCTCGATCATCCATGAGATCGGCGTGCCCGCGCATATCAAGGGCTACCAGTATCTGCGCGAGGCGATCATGATCGCCGTGCAGGATATGGACGTCATCAACGCCATCACGAAGGTGCTCTATCCGCAGGTCGCCAAGACCTTCGCCACCACGCCCTCACGCGTGGAGCGCGCGATCCGCCACGCCATCGAGGTCGCGTGGGACCGCGGCGATCTCGAGACGCTGCAGCGCTTCTTCGGCTACACGGTCTCGAATACCAAGGGCAAGCCGACCAACTCGGAATTCATCGCGCTCATCGCCGACAAGCTGCAGCTGCAGCTGAAAAACGGGCAGGCGATCTGAGCGCGGCGAAAACCTGCTGAAATGCTGTCAAACGATCCGGCCCGGGGCAGTGCACTGCCCCGGGCCGGGACTTTCTTCGTTCCCGGGAAATTTCTGCTTGCGTATGCGCGGAAGGTGTGCTATAATCCGGACAGATGGTTAAAGGCCTCTAACTGAAACGGGGAGAGCCCATCCCTGCAGCCAAAGCTGCGCGGGGGGGCCGGCGGACCGGAAGGCAGGGGCAAAGTCTATCCGTTAGTTAGAGATATCTAACCAAATTCAAACCGAAAGGACGAGCTTATGAGTGTTGTGATTTTGGGCGGCAACGAATGTATGGAACGCCGCTATAAGGACCTTTGCAAGAGCTATCAATGTCAGTCGAAGATCTTCACGAAGCCCGCCGGCGGACTTCGGAACAAACTGGGGAATCCCGATCTGATGATCTTTTTTACCAATACCATGTCCCACAAGATGGTGCAGGGAGCGCTCAGCGAGCTGAAGGGGCAGAACACCATCATCGAGCGCTGCCACACGAGCTCCCTGTCCGCGCTGCGCGGGATTTTGGATAAGTACGCCGTGCAGGGTGCATTCTGATGTCAGAGGAGCTTGTGATCCGGCAGGCCGCGCCGACGCTCGCCGGGATCAAGACGGGCAGTCTCTTTCCCTGCCCGTGCGAGGACAAAGCGGCGCTGCTCGCCGAGATCCGCGCGTTCAACCGGCGCTATCAGGCCCGCGGCCTGTGCCTGCTGCCGCTGCGGTTTACGAAGGGAAAGGCTCTTTTGTATCTCTACCGCCCGGCGGCTTTGCAGCGGGATCTGGATTCCGACGCGGCGGCCAAACTGCTGGCCGGGGCCGGATATCCCTGCGGCAGCTGCGGCGGCTGCGTGGCGGCGCTCGTGCGGCGGATGCGCAGCTCAGCGGAATTTCCGCACGAGGTCGGCCTGTTTCTCAGCTACCCGCCGGAGGACGTGAAGGGCTTCATCGAAAACCGCGCGGCGAACGCCAAATGCACCGGCGTCTGGAAGGTGTACGGCGACGAGCGGCAGGCGCTGCAGACGTTTGCAAAATATAAAAAATGTACGCAGGTTTACTGCGAGCGCTGGCAGTCCGGCTCCGGGTTGGACAAGCTGGCCGTCGCAGACCGATAAAGCAGACCCGGCTGGCCGCAGACCGGCCGTCCGGGGCCAGAAAGGATGACAGATTATGAAGAAAACAGCAGTGATCTATTGGAGCGGCACGGGCAACACCGAGGCCATGGCAAACGCAGTTGCAGAGGGCATGCGGCAGGCAGGCGCGGAATGCAGCGTCCTGACGTCGGCCGACGTCACCGCGGATACGGCCGCGGCGCTGGAGGCCGTCGCGCTCGGCTGCCCGGCCATGGGCGCGGAGGAGCTGGAGGAGACGGAGTTCGCACCGATGTTCGACGGGATCAAGTCCGCGCTCGCGGGTAAGGCTGTCGCGCTGTTCGGCTCCTATGGCTGGGGCGACGGCGAGTGGATGCGCACGTGGGAAGAGGACTGCGCCTCTGCCGGCATCCGGCTGGCGGCTGACAGCGTGACCTGCTGCGAAGCGCCGGACGACGAAGCGCTGAGCGCCTGCCGGGTCCTCGGCAAGAAGCTGGCGGAGTAAGGCCGCAGCCGCTTGACAGCGCCCCTGCCGTGTGTGATATAATATGGAAAAACACGACAGGAGACGCTGATATGCTGCAGATCACAAAGGGCCCGACCCTGCAGGAGGCTCAGATCCCGTTTGCCTGGGTCGAGGTCCGGTATCCGGACAAGGAAAGCTGGGACGAGGCGGGCTTTTATGCCATGGTCGACGAGCATCTCGCTGCGCTGTGCGGGCGATACAGGGACTATGTCCGTGCGGACGTGTTCGGCCAGAATCCGTATTTCCGGTTCTTCCGGAAGTTCAAAAAGACCTTTCCGGTCATGATGCAGTTCGAATCCGTGCTGCTCAAGGGCCGGGAGTTCCCCAAGAGCAATGCCGTGACCGCCGTGCCGTTTCTGGCTGAGCTGGAGACGCACGTGCTGACGGGGACGCATGATGTTGAGCAGCTGCTCGGCCCGGCTGAGCTGTATCTGGCCCAGGCGAAGGAGCCGTTTGCGGGGCTGCGCGGCGATCTGGTCCATACGTACCCCGGCGATCTCTGCGCCCGCGACGAGGGCGGCATCATCTTCAGCATGATCGCCGGCGCCGACGCGCGGACCTGCGCGCGGCAGACCAGCCGCCATGTGTTCTATCCGGTCTTCGGCGTGCCGGGGCAGGACCCCGCCGCGCTCCGCCCAATGCAGGAGCTGCTGGCCGAATACGCGAGGATCCTCGCACCCGACGCGGAGGTCTCGTGCCAGACGATCTGACGGAAAAACAGCTGCAGGCGTCCGCATCCGTGCGGGCGCCTGTATTTTTTATCAGACTGTGAACAGATTTCGCTTCTTTTGTGAATTTTAGCACTCAACTATTGACACTGCTAAAACCGGTGCTATACTGAAGCTGTTCCTGAGGGAGGGACGGAAAGAAAGTCCCGAGGGAACAAAATACAATGTTGTTACATGAAGGGTACGCAAGTCCCGCCGGGAGCTGGCTCCCGGTGCGCAGTACGAATGGAGGTATGACTTATGGTGCCCAGCATTTTTGGTGAAAATCTGTTTGATGAATTCTGGAACGATCCGTTTGATATGGACAGGATGCTGCCGCGCGGCCGCGATCCGCTCTATGGCAAGCACAGCAAGAACCTTATGAAGACCGACGTGCGGGAGACCGAGGGCTCGTATGAGCTGGATGTCGACCTGCCGGGCTTCAAGAAGGAAGAGGTCAATGTGGAGCTGAACAACGGCTATCTGACCATCGAGGCCGCCAAGAGCCTCGACAAGGACGATACCGACAAGCAGGGCCGCTACATCCGGCAGGAGCGCTACGCGGGCTCGATGAGCCGCAGCTTCTACGTCGGCGAGGGTCTGGAGCCGAAGGATATCCGTGCAAAGTTCGAAAACGGCATCCTGCAGCTCTCTATCCCGAAGAGCGCCCCGAAACAGCTGCCGAAGACGACAGCGATCGCGATCGAGTGAGTAAAAATCAAACCGCAAAAAGGTGCAGGCCAACAAATTTGGTCTGCACCTTTTTGCACGGCTGGCGGCATCCCAGGCTTCCCCTCATAGGGGAAGCCTTGGGGTGCGCAGATCCCAAGCCTCCCCTTCCAGGGGAGGTGGCTCGGCGAAGCCGAGACGGAGAGGTCGCTGCAAATTTGATACAACCTCTCAGTCAGCCTTCGGCTGCCAGCTCCCCTGTAAGGGGAGCCTTTTTGTGCGCTCTGCGCATTGACAGGAGGGCGCGTGGGCCGGTATAATCGCATCAAAAGAATTGGGAGGCTGGGCGATGGGTTGGGATATTCTTTTGTTTGATCTGGACGGAACGCTGACGGACTCCGGGCCGGGCATCATGCACGCGGCAAAGACCGCGCTGCAGTCGTTCGGCATTGACGGCCTGAGCGAGCAGGAGCTGCGCTATTTTGTCGGCCCGCCGCTGTGGGAGTCGTTCGGCAAGTATCTGCCGGAGGAACAGATCTCCGCGGCCATCGACCGGTTCCGGGAATACTACCGCGTGACCGGCTGGCTGGAAAACGAGCCGTATCCCGGCGTGCGGGAATGCCTGCAGGCGCTGCAGGGCGCGGGCAAGCGGATGTACGTCGCGACCTCGAAGCTCGAGACCATGGCGCGGCAGGTACTGGCGCATTTTGACCTGCTGCAGTATTTTGCGGGCGTCTGCGGCGGCAGCGCGGAGGATCCGGAGGCCGGGAAGAAGGTCAATGTCGTGCGACGGGTCCTGCGGGAGAACGGCACGGACGATCTTTCCCGCGCGGTCCTCTCCGGTGACCGGGAATATGACATTCTGGGCGGCCATCAGGCGGGCGTGCAGACCGTCGGCGTGCTGTACGGCTACGGCAGCCGCGCGGAGCTGACGGCCGCGGGCGCGGACTTCCTCGCCGCCTCCCCGGAGGAGCTGCAGAGCCTCCTGCTGGGATAACAAAGAACAGAACGATCCCCGAAGACCTTGTCCTCGGGGATCTTTTTATGCGTACCAGTTGTTGACATCCTGCAGGAGCTTGCGGTAGCGGTCCATATTGGCCCGGGTGACGAGCGGCGCGTCGAGCGAGGTGAAGAAGGGGTAGCTGTTGCCGCGCAGGAGGGTATCGAGCGCGATCACGCTCGTCTGCGCTTCCTCGTACAGCGGCTGGGCCACGAAGGCCTGCACCTCGCCGCTCTCGACAAGGTCGAGCGTCTCGTCGGTATAGTCGGTGCCGACGATGATCATATCGTCCCGGCCGAGCGCCCGCTTGGCCGCGGCCCAGCAGGCGCAGGCCGCGCCGGCCGTCGTGTACGCGCCGAGCAGGTCCGGCGTTTTTTTCATATAGTCCATGACGAGCTGCTTGTTCTTTTCCATATGCTCGGTAAAGCGCAGGTCGGCGTTGATGGCGACGTGCGGCAGACTTGATCTTGCGAGGCGGATAAGCTCGCGGGTGACGGCGTTTTCCTGCGCATTGTCCGACGACTGGGAGACGGCGATGACGCCATGCCGTCCGGCAAGCTTTTCTGCGAGGAAAGCGACGACGTCGCGCGCGATCTGCTCCGGCGCGGCGGCGATGTTGGCGCGCAGACCGTAGGCCTCACCGTCTGCGCAGAGACTGTGGGGGCAGACGACCTGGATCCCGGCAGCCGAGAGCTTGCGGATGATATCCGGCTGCGGCAGCCACATAACGACGCCGTCGACATTCTGGTCGAGCAGACTCAGGCAGACGCTGCGGAACGCGGTCTCGTCCGTGTCGGAGATGCCGACGACCTCGGCCTGATAGCCCAGGTGCTGCACGGCGTTGAGGAAGCCCGCGCGCACGACGCGGTAGGTCGGGTGATCCTTCAGGATGAGCGCGAGGGCCAGACGCTTGACGGAGGGGTCATACTTCGGCGCGGCCGTGGTATTGCCGGGGATGACGTCGGTGATGGGGACGAGCAGCTCCCGCCGGTCGACGGGCGCGCTCATCAGCGCCGGCAGACTGCCGGCGAGCATATCGGACCGGAAGCCGACGCGGGTGAACTGATAGACCGGATGCTGCGGCGGCTCGTCGACGCTCAGCGCGGCGATGGAGATATCGTCCGGGATGCGCAGCCCGGCCTGCAGCAGATGGTCGGCCGCCTGCACGGCGGTGCGGTCGGAGGTGCAGAAGATGGCGGAGATGTTGTTCTTCCGCACGATCTCGGGCAGGTGCGACCAGACGTGCGGGTCGCTGCCCGCGTCCATGACGATCTGCACCGGGTTGAGCGGCAGGTGCATCTGCAAAATCTGCCGCTGGAAGCCGCTGAAGACGATCAGGTTCTTGTCGGGGGAGAAGTCCTCATTGATATATACAAAGTTCCGGTGGCCCAGCTGCGTCAGCCAGCACACGAGGCGGTAGGCCGCGGCGGCATAGTCCCAGCGGACGTTGAAAAACGGCTTGCGGCTGAAATTGCCGTCCAGCACCAGAATGTCCGGGGAGGCGGAGGCGATCAGATCGAGCTTGCTGCGGTCGAGCTCGTCGAAGGTGACGAGCAGCATGCAGCCGGTGAGCTTGGCGGGGAAATCCTCCATGAGCTGCTGCAGCGTGAGGATGTGCAGCTGCGCGCGCTGCTGCGCGGCAAAGTCCGCGATGCCCTGCAGCAGGGCTGGGGGCGGCATCCGCAGCCCGGTGCCGGGGATGAGCACGACGGCGCGCGAATCGGTGCACGACCGGGAGGGCGGGGCGTAGTTCATCTCCTGCACGATCTTGAGGATATTGGCGCGCGTGGCCTCGGAGATGCCCTTGCGGCCGTGGATGGCCAGCGAAACGGCGGCAGCAGAGACACCGGCGCGCTCGGCAATGTCCTTATTTGTGACCTTTCCCATAAAAAGCTCCTTCTGTGCGCACACTGCGCGGTCCTTTACCTGCATTATACTGGAACCCCGGGAAGAATGCAAGAGGGTATTTAAAAGTTTTAGTAAAAAGATAAAAGCGTTAGCCGCATGGCTGGAGACTGCGGGTAAGGCACTTGAACTAAAACTTTAGCTTTGATATCGGTAAAACCGGCCGTATTTCTGAAAAACAAAAAGAAAAACGAATTTTTTAGAATGTTATACAAAAATTCGAACTGGATTTTGTAGGATGTAATATTGCCAAGAGAAATAAAGTGTGCTAAAATCTAAATGAAATCAACTGAAAGAAATAAATTTACTAAATATTTTAGTTGTCACGGCGCACTTCATTTCTGGTTGCTGGGCGGACGACGCCTTCAACATATATTATTACGGAGGGATTCTACAATGAAAAAAATCATCGCATTGCTTCTCGCCATGATCATGGTCCTCGCCCTCGCGGCCTGTGCTGCGAAGACCGAGCCGGCTCAGGCCGAGACCACCGCAGAAACCACCGCAGCCGCTGAGACCACCGAAACCACCGAGACCGCTGCTCCGGCAGACGGCTTCAAGGTCGCCATTTCCCTCGCCGAGTACAACGAATGGAACAAGCTGTACGAGGCCGTCATCAAGGAAAAGTGTGACGAGTGGGGCTGGACCTATGAGATCTTTGATTCCAAGCAGGACGCCTCCACCCAGATCGACCAGGTCAACTCCATCATCGCCCAGGGCTTCAACGCCATGACCATCCAGGCTGTTGACAACGCCGCGCTGGCGCCCGTCGTCGGCCAGGCTGCCGATAACGGCATCATCGTCGTCGACCACTATGGCTTTGCCGATGAGCTCGGCATCAGCGACAAGATCTACAAGGTCCTGTTCGGCCAGAAGGAATCCGGCATCATGGAAGCTGCCGAGTACGTCAAGATCGGCGGCGAGTCCGGCAAGGTCGCCATCATCGCCGGCCTGACCGGTGCTGACAACGCCCAGCAGCGTACCGCCGGCTTCGAAGAAGAGCTGGCCAAGTACCCCGACATCGAGATCGTTGCCACGCAGTACTGCGACTGGGATACCCAGAAGGCCCAGGCTGCCGCGGAAGACATCATCACCGCCAACCCCGACCTGAAGGCATTCCTCGTCCAGGACGACGGCATGTCCAAGGGTGTCTGGAACGCCATCGAGGCCGCCGGCAAGCAGGATCAGATCATCATCGCTTCCCAGGGCTTCTATGAGTGGTCCATCCCCTACCTGAAGGAAGGCAAGTTTGCCTTCACCATCACCTATCCCGCAGGCTTCTTCGCGCGTGACGCGATGGATACCATCAAGGCCGTCAGCGACGGTGAGACCGTCGAGCGCGTCCAGTGGCTGGGCATGGAGCTCGTCACCGCCGAAAACGCCGACACTGCAGCGCACGACTAAGCCGCAGTTTCCTTTCGGATACGACCGTCATTCAGATGCAGCAGCAGCCGGGTGGACAACACCCGGCTGCTGTAAAAAAGGAGACAATGCAGTGAACAATGCTTTTTTTGAAATGCGTCATATCAGCAAGTCGTTCCCGGGCGTCAAGGCGCTCGACGACGTGGGCTTCTCCGTCGCCGAAGGCGAGGTGCGGGCTCTGGTCGGGGAAAACGGCGCGGGCAAATCGACGCTCATGAAGATCCTCAACGGCAACTACAAGAAAGACGAAGGACAGATCCTCATCGACGGGGAGGAAGTCGATATCACCGATCCGCTGGTTGCAGCCGCCCATGGCATCAGCATCATTTTCCAGGAGCTCAATCTGGTGGATCAGCTTTCCATTGCGGAGAACATTTTCGCCGGCCGGCTCTCGAAGGGACTCAAGCGGGTCAACTGGAAGGAGATCAACCGGAAGGCGAAGGAGCTGCTCGACCGCATCGGCTTTGATGCGGACCCCAGGACCGAGGTCGGGTCCTTGACCGTGGCCGGTAAGCAGATGGTGGAGATCGCCAAGGCGCTCAGCCGCGACTGCCGGATCATCCTGATGGACGAGCCCTCGGCCACGCTGACCAAAAAAGAACTGAACGCTTTGTTTGACATCATCCGCGACCTGAAAAAACGGGGCATTGCGGTTATTTATATCTCCCATCGGATGGAGGAAATTTTCGAGATCTGCGAGACGGCCACCGTCATGCGCGACGGCAGGATCATCGGGACGGTCAACGTCGGCGAGGTCTCGTCCGACCGAATCGTGGAAATGATGGTCGGCCGCGAGGTCAGCAGCGCCTACCCCAGGCGCGACACCGTGCCCGGCGAAGAGATCCTGCGCGTGGAGAACCTCTGCCGCAAGGACCGCAGGCAGAACGTATCGTTCTCGCTGCGCAAAGGCGAGGTGCTCGGCATCGCAGGCCTGGTCGGCGCGGGGCGGACGGAGATCATGCGCGGCCTGTTCGGCGTCGACTACATCACGTCCTGCGACGTGTATGTCCACGGCCAGAAGGTGCGCATCCCGACGCCCGCCGCGGCAAAGAAGCACGGCATCGCCTTTTTGACCGAAGACCGCAAGATCGAGGGTCTGACGCTCGACTTCACCATCAAGGCCAACATGAGCATGGCCAACCTGCCGAAGCTGCGCCGGGGTCTGCTCACGAGCGCGAAGGTGGAAAACGAGATCGCGGACCAGTACATCAAGCTGATCAACGTCAAGACGCCCTCGCGCAACCAGAAGGTCGGCAATCTTTCCGGCGGCAACCAGCAGAAGGTCGTCATCGGCAAGTGGCTGAACGCCGACCCGGAGATCCTGATCATGGACGAGCCGACGCGCGGCATCGACGTCGGCGCGAAGTGGGAGATCTACGGCATCATCAATGAGCTGGCCGCCCAGGGCAAGGCCGTCATCCTGATCTCCTCCGAGCTGCCGGAGGTGCTCGGCATGAGCGACCGGGTGCTCGTCGTCAAGGACGACGCCATCGTCGCCGAGCTGACGGGAGACGAGATCAATGCCGTGGAAGTCATGCGCTATGCGCTTTGACGGGAGGAGAGCGTATGAATCAAACGGTTGAAAAACGGCTGGACGGCGCCTCGGTAGGCGACTGGATCCGGAACAATACGAATTTACTGCTGATGTTCGCGCTGATCATCGTCGGCGCGCTGACCTCAGACAACTTCTTCAGCATGGACAACATCCTGAACGTCCTGCGCCGCATCACGGTCAACGGCATGCTGGCCGTGGCCTGTACGATGACGCTGCTCGTCGGCGGCTTCGATCTTTCCATCGGCCATGTCATGGCGCTGAGCGCGGTGCTTTGCATCGGCTTTGAAAAGTCCACGGGCAGCGGCGCGGTCGGCATCGTGGTCGCGCTGGCGGCGGGGCTTGTGCTGGGCCTCATTAACGGGCTTCTGATGAAGCTCACGCGCGGCGGCTCCGGCGAGGGCTTCATGATCACGCTGGCGACCGGCATGATGGCGCAGGCGCTGGCCAAGTGGTACTGCGCGGGCAGCGAGATCATCCGTATCGACCTGCCGGCCGAGATCGACTGGTTCAAGCAACTGGGACAGGGGAACCTGCTGGGCTTCCCGATCTGTACGCTGATCTGGATCGCGGTCATGGTAATTTTGCAGATCGTCATCAAAAAGACGACCTTCGGCCGCCAGATGCTGCTGACGGGCGCAAACAAGAAATCGGCCTTCCTCGCCGGTATCAACGTCAACCGCGTCAAGGTCATCGCCTATACCGTGGCGGGCTTCTGCTGCGGCATCGCGGCGGTCATCTATGCCGCCCGTTTCACCAGCGCGTCAGACGGCGCGGGCGTCGGCGGCGACTTCAACGGCGCGGTCTGCTCCATCATCGGCGGCAACGCCCTCTACGGCGGCCACGGCGGCATGGTGCAGGTGTTCATCGGTACGGTGACGTTCGGTCTGATCTCCAACATCCTGCAGCTGTTCGGCCTGAGCACGGCTGTGCAGTACATCGTGCAGGGCGCGATCTTGCTGCTGGCGATCAACCTGGATAATCTGAAAAAGAGGTGAACGATATGACGCTGGCAAAGAAAGCATGCAAGGACTACCGCATCCCGCTGCTGGCGGTGCTGATCTTCGTGATCATGTCGCTGGTCAACAAAAACTTTTTCACCCCGTACAATATCTTCACCATTGCGGATTCCATCTCCGGCTACGGCATCGTGGCGCTGGGCTTCACGTTCATCCTGCTGGTCGGCCAGCTCGATATTTCGTTCGGTTCGGTCATCGCGCTTTCGGCCTGTATCTTTATGATGATGCTGCAGGCGGAAATGAACTTCCTGCTGGCGCTGCTCGCGGCCATCGCGGTCGGCTGCGCCTGCGGCGCGGTGACGGGTTTCTTCGTCGCCACGTTCCGCCTGTCGCCGTTCATCGTCTCCATGACGATGCAGCTGGCGTACAAGGGCATCGCCCTGACCATCACGAACCAGACCCCGGTCTCCGTGCCGCACCCCGTGCTGCAGGCGATCAACAATATCAAGCTGTTCAACATTTTCCCGATCGTATTTTTCTTCTTCCTGCTGCTGGCGGTGCTGACAGAGCTGTTTCTGCGCAATACGCAGTTCGGCCGCAACCTGTTCCTCGTGGGCGGCAACATCTCCGTTGCGGATAACCTCGGCATCAAGGCGCGCAACTATATCTGGAGCGCATACATCTTCCAGGGCCTGTTCGCGGCCATCGGCGGCGTCGTCATGATGACGCGGCAGTTCTCCGCCTCCGGCAACCTGGCGCTGCAGGGCCCGATGGAGGTCATCCCGATGGTCATCGTGGGCGGCACGTCCATGGCCGGCGGCCGGGGCGGCGCGCTGAAGACGGTCGGCGGCGTGGTGCTGCTCAAGATCATCTACAACGCGATGACCATGTTCTCCATCCCCGCCCCGCTGCAGCCGTTCGTCAAGGGCCTCATTCTGCTGGTGGTCATTGTGAGCGACAAATATATGGAAAGAAGACACGAAAAAGTCTGACAGAAAGGAATCGATCGTATGAATATTCTCGCAGTTGGCGCACATCCCGATGACGTCGAGACCATGTGCGCAGGAACTCTGGCAAAATACGCCGCGCAGGGCCACAAGGTCTTCATCGCCACGGCCACCAACGGCAACATCGGCTCCGCCCATCATACGATGGAGGAGATCGGCCGCATCCGCAAGCAGGAGGCAGCCAATTCTGCCGCGATCATCGGCGCGGAATACATCTGCCTGGACTATGACGATGAGATGTTTTTCGAGATCGATCGGGAGACCCGGCTGAAATTCATCAATCTCGTCCGGCACTGCAAGGCGGACGTGATCTTCACGCACAACCCGCACGACTACAACCCCGATCACATGCTGACCAGCAAGATCATCAACGATATCGCCGTCATGATCCCCATCGCGCACCTGAAGACGGAGGAGCCGCCCTACAACGTCATTCCGTCCATCTGGTATTTTGAGCCCGCGAACTCCATGGGCTTCGTGCCGACGGACTACGTCGATATCACCGATTATTTCGACACGAAGATGAAGATGCTCTCCTGCATGGAGAGCCAGAAGCAGTGGATGGCCGACAACTATGCGCAGCTCGGCGGCGATACCGAGCGCTTCTACGACACCATCCGCATCACGTCCGAGTTCCGCGGCATGCAGGCCGGCTGCAAATACGCAGAAGGCTTCGTCCGCGCCCTCGACGGCTACCGCACGCGCCTGACTGAGCGTGTGCTTCCCTGAAAAATAAAAAACCACTACATCACTACGAACTGAAAGCAGGAGGAAAAACAAAATGGCAGGCGGACCTGGATCTTATGTATTGGGCGCGGAAGAGCGCAAGGAAGTACTGGATGTGCTGGATGGGGGAAATCTGTTCCGCTACGGCACGCCGGGCGTGGACGGCTTCCAGGCGAAGGTCGTCACGTTCGAAAATGAAATGGCAGAGCGGCTGGGCCACAAGCACGTGGTCGCCACGAGCTCGGGCACGGGCTCTTTGATGTGCTGCCTGGCGGCGCTCGGCATCGGCATGGGCGACGAGGTCATCGTCCCCGGCTATACCTTCATCGCCTCCATCGCGACCATCGCCATGATGAACGCCATCCCCGTCCTCGCGGAGATCGACGAGTCGCTGACCATCGACCCCACGAAGATCGAAGCGCTCATCACCCCGAAGACGAAGGCCATCATGCCGGTCCATATGCTGGGCAACCCCTGCGATATGGATCCCATCATGGAGATCGCGAAGAAGCATAACCTGTATGTCATCGAAGACTGCTGCCAGGCTGTCGGCGCGGCATATCATGGGAAGCGCGTGGGCACCATCGGCGATATGGGCGCATATTCGCTCAACGTCTTCAAGACCATCACCACCGGCGACGGCGGCTTCGTCGGCACGTCGAGCGACGAGCTGTATGAGCGCGCCTTCGGCTTCCACGATCAGGGCCATAAGCCCTGCCGGATGGGCGTCGAGGTCGGCAACCGCTCGATGGTCGGCATGAACATGCGGATGAACGAACTGTCCGGCGCGGTCGCAGTCGCCCAGGGCCGGAAGCTCGACGGCATCCTCGATACGCTCCGTGCGAAGAAGAAGGAGCTCAAGGGCCAGCTGCAGGGCATCGACGGACTTGGCTTCCGGAAAATCAACGACGAGAAGGAATGCGCCACGCTGCTGACGCTCCTGTTCGATACCAAGGAGCTCGCGGACAAGTTCTGCGCCGCCATGGGCACGGCTCCGATCGCGAAGTCCGGCTGGCACGTGTACAACAACATGGAGCAGATCCTCGATAAGAAGACCTGGACCGACAACCATCCGTTCCACCTGTCCGACCGGACGTATGAGAAGCATATGCTCCCGCAGACGGACGACATCCTGGACCGCGCGGTCAACATCTCCATCGGCGTCGTGGATAAGGGCCTGGGCTCCGGCTGCGGCATCAACATCAACTCGACCGAAGAGGAGATCAACGCCACCGCCAAGCACATCCGCGAGGTCATCGCGGGCCTGTAAGAAAAGCAGGAGGGCATCCAAATGAAACGAATCAAGACCGCCGTCGTCGGCTGCGGCTCGATCAGCGATATCTACATGACGAACCTCACGAACGGGAAGTTCACGGTCATGGAGCTCGTCGCGTGCAGCGACCTGATGGTGGAACGTATGAACGCCAGCGCTGCGAAGTTCGGGATCAAGGCCATGAGCCTCGATGAGATCTGCGCGGATCCGGAGATCGAGATGGTCATCTGCCTGACCACACCCGCAGCCCACTATCCCATCATCAAGCAGGCGCTGCTGGCGGGCAAGCACGTGTTCAGTGAGAAGATGATCGCCGTCGACCTCTGGCAGGGCAAGGAGCTGGTGCAGATCGCGAACGAGAAGGGCCTGCATCTGGGCGTCGCGCCCGATACCTTCCTCGGCGCCTCCGTGCAGACGGCCAAGTACATCGTGGACAAGGGCCTGATCGGCAAGCCCCTGAGCTGCCGCGCGTCCATCTCCCGCGATTACGGCATTTACGCCGAGTTCCTGACGCATCTGGCCAAGAAGGGCGCGGGCATCGGCTTCGACATGGGCGGCTACTACCTGACGGCGCTGGCCGCCATCCTCGGCCCGGTCCGGTCCGTCGCCGCGTTCACGGCGACGAATGACCCCGACCGCGTCAACACCCGCATCGGCGCGCCGGGCTTCGGCCAGGCATACGATGTGCAGGTGCCGAACGTCATCTCGGCGACGATGCAGTACGCAAACGGCGTTCTGGGCACGCTGCACATGAACTCCGACTGCATCGAGGACGAAGAGACCTGCCTGAAGATCTATGGCACGGAGGGCATCCTCACCATGGGCGACCCGAACCAGTTCGGCGCGCCGGTGTACCTGCAGAAGCCGCTGTGTGAGCCGGTGGAATTCCCGTTCACGCACGGGTATCAGGAGAACTCCCGCGGTCTCGGCGCGGCGGAGATGGCTTGGTCCATCCTGGCCGGACGCGATCACCGCGCGAGCAAGGAGATGGCCTACCACGTCTTTGAGACGATGCACGGCATCATGACGAGCGCGGAGACGGGCAGCTTCTACCAGCTGCAGTCCACGTTCCAGACCCCCGCCGCCCTCCCCGCCGGCTACCGCAGCGTGGGCGACTGGTCCCGAAAGGAAGAATCCGCACTGATCTGAACGGAAAATAAGAAGCTAAAATGGTTTAGAAAACTGCCGGAGGCTGCCTCGAAGGACAGCCCCCGGCACAAAAAGCAGCCCCGGACCAATTCGGTCCGGGGCTGCTGTATTTTTGCGGGAGAGGCACTCAGCGCAGCTCCGGCTGGCGACGGACGCTGCCGCGCTCGACAATGGTGACGGGCAGGAGGTTGACAGATTCATACGGCTTGCCGTCGATGATCCGGCAAAGTACGTTGACGGCGCGGCGCCCGAGCTCTTCTTTCTGGAAGGTCACGGTCGTCAGCGGGGGATCGATATAGCGCGAGACCAGCAGATCGTCCATACTGATGACCGACATATCCTGCGGGATATGCAGCCCGTGCTGCTTCATGCGGCGGATGAGGTCGATGGCAAACGGGTCGCCGGTGCATAAGAACGCGGTGGGAAGATGGCCGGTCTGCAGCAGCTGCTCGAAGTAAAGGCCGGCAGCGTCCGGCTCAAAGGCGATGTTGCCGATCCAGGCCGGGTCGCAGGTCAGTGAGCAGTCGCGCAGGGCATTCGTATAGCCGGAAAATGTGGAAAGATGCAGCTCCAGAGGGATAGTCGGGGCAATATAGCCAATTTTTGTGTGCCCGCAGCGCCGCAGATACATGACAGAATCATAGGCGGCCTTGTAATAGTCGACCTCGACCAGCGGCAGCGTACCGTCGCGCCGGACATGCGAGTCCACGCATACGAAGGGGATATGCTCCTGCTGCAGAAGCGTGATGAACAGCGGATCTTCGATCTGACTGAGGATGACACCGTCGCAGTCCTTGCTGCGGATGGAGGCCATCAGCTGCGAGCAGTCCATATTTTTTTCCACGAAGGTGAACACCACGCTGTAGCCCAGCTGCTTGCACGACTGAAATACGCCGTGCAGGATCTCCAGCGCAAACTGGTTGAACAGATCGTGCTCGTGCCAGTACAGCACGACGTGGATCGAAAAGCTGCGCCCGAGATTCAGCCGGCGCGTATGCACGTTCGGCGTGAAGCCGGTGCGGGCGATGACCTCCTGCACGCGTTGCCGGGTCGCGTCACTGACGCCGGGGCGGTTATTGAGCACAAAGGAAACGGCGGTCGTGCTGACGCCGGCGATTTTTGCAATGTCGCGTATGGTCAGATCGGACATAAAACACACCAACTTTCAGGATACTAAACCAATTTTAGCGAATAAGTCCTGGAATTGCAAGCATAAAATCGGTGATTATAAACTATTTTTGCAAAGCAAAATCATTCATGATTCCGATGCGAAAAAAATTACAAGACAAATTTGTCGTAAATGCACAAAAAATATACAGAAAAACAACTAAAATAGGAAACTTTGTTGACAGAAGCAAATACGGCTCCTATAATTACTTTATCAGTTTAGTTTGCGCCGCAGAAAGAATGCCGCGCGGACGATCAACCTGACATGAGGAGGAAAAAACATGGCAGAGAAGCTTGCAATCTACGGAGGCCCGAAGGCCAAGACCACACCGAACTACCCGATGTATCCGGGCGGACTGGAGATCGGCGAGGCGGAAAAGAAAGAGGTCATGGAGGTTCTGGACAATAAATATCTGTTCCGGTACTACGGCCCGGAAGGCGTTGAGTCCAAGGTCCGCAAGTTTGAGGAGCATTTCAAGGCCAAGATGGGCGCGAAGCACTGTCTGGCGACCAGCTCCTGCACGGGTGCGCTGCTGTCTGCGCTGACGGCCTGCGGCATCGGCCCCGGCGACGAGTGCATCGTGACCGGCTATACCTTCTTCGCCTCCTGCGCGGCCATTGTCGGCGCCAAAGCAATCCCCGTCATCGCCGAGGTCGACGAAACGCTGACGATCGATCCGGCCGACATTGAAAAGAAGATCACCCCGGCAACCAAGGGCATCGTCTGTGTCCATATGCGCGGCGTCCCGTGCGATATGGATGCCATCATGGCCATCGCGAAGAAGCATGATCTGCGCGTCATCGAGGACTGTGCCCAGGCCTGCGGCGCGACGTATAAGGGCAAGTTCGTCGGCACCTTCGGCGACTGTGGCTGCTTCTCGTTCCAGTATCACAAGACCATCACCGCCGGTGAGGGCGGCGCGCTTCTGACCAACGATGACCGGCTCTATGCCCGTGCCTGCAGCTATCACGATACCGCCGCCTGCTGGCGTCCGGACCGCTTTGCGCCCCAGAGATTTGAGGGCGAGCTGTTCTGCGGCTCCAACTTCCGGATGTCCGAGCTCTGCGGCGCCGTCATGTGCGCGCAGCTCGACCGTCTGGACTATCTGAACGAGGCCATGCGCAGCCATCTTGCCCGCATCAAATCCCAGATCAAGGATACCAAGGGCATCAAGGTCCGTCCGTGCCACGATGAGGCCGGCGACACCGGCATCTGCCTTATGTTCTTCCTGGACAGCAAGGAAAAGGTCGGCCCGTTCGTCGACGCGCTGAAGGCAGAGGGAGTCGCCGCAGGTGGTATCTTCAACGCCGGCATTCCTGACTGGCATATTTACGCACACTGGAAGCACGTCATCGAGGAAAAGGCGCCCACCGACGTCAAGTGCCCGTGGGTCTGCCCCTATCACAAGGCGGAGCCCGTGCAGTACGCTGCCGATATGTGCCCGAACACGCTCGATTATCTCGGCCGCGTCGTCCATCTCGACCTGCCGGCGCAGATGACCGATGAAGACTGCGACATGATCGCAAAGGCCATCAACAAGGTCGCGGCTGTCCTGGCATAAGAAAAACACGCATCCGGCCGGGCTTCTGCCCGGCCCTGGAAGAAAGGATCGACCATGAAATTTTCACTCTGCATCGAGCCTGTATTTGAAAACCTGCCGTTCTATGAGCGCTTCCGGATGGCAAAAGACTGCGGCTGTGACGCCGTGGAATTCTGGGATCCATGGGTCGGCAGCGAAGCTGTTACCCCTGCGGGCCTCGGCAAGGCATCATCCGACGCGGGCATCCCCGTCGCGGCCTGCTGCCTGAACCAGGCGTGGACCATCCGCATGAATTTCCCGTGGAAGACTGTAAAGGCGAATGTAGAAAGATCCATCGCTATCGGCAAGGAATTCGGCTGCAAGACCTTTATCGGCCTGTCTGGCGATCTGGAGGGGAGCTTTGAGGATACGCAGAAGCTTGTTCTGCTGGAAAACCTGAAGCGCACGGCCGAGATCGCGGAAAAAGAGGGCGTTACGATCGTCCTTGAAGCCCTCAACTCCATGTATGACCACAAGGGCTACTGGCTCAACTCCGCCTACAAGGGCTTTGAACTCATCAAGGCGGTCGATTCGCCGTCTATCAAGCTCCTGTTCGACTGCTACCACATGCAGCTGATGGAGGGCAATCTCGTCAACAACATCTCGAACAACATTGATTTTATCGGCCACTTCCATTCTGCAGGTGTCCCCGGCCGCCACGAGCTGCAGCTCGGCGAGACAAACTACCCGATGGTCATCAAGGCTGCAGAAGACGGCGGCTATGACCGCTACTTCGGCTTTGAATACTGGCCGACCTACGACAATGAGAAATCCCTCAAAGATATCCTGGCTTACGTAAAGTGATCACAGCAACAGCGAAATCCCCGGATCCCCAGTCAACCGAATATCACCCGCGGATGCGGAATGATAGACCAGGCCGGAAAACCGGCACGGATCAAAAGAAATGGAGGAAACAAGGATGAAAAAACTGCTCGCAATCGTACTGACCGCCGCCATGCTCCTCGCCATGCTCTGTGCATGTGCCGCAAAACCCACTGAAACCGCAGCAACCGATACGAAAGCCACCATCGGTATTCTGATGCCGACCAAGGAACAGACCATCTGGTCTATCCAGGGCGAACGCCTGACCGAAGCATTCCAGAAGGCCGGCTACGCCACGCAGATCGAATACGCAGAAGATGATTCCGCCAAGCAGGCCATGCAGATCGAAAACATGATCACCAAGGGCGTCAACGTCCTGGTCATCGCCGCTGTTGACTGCGCCGCGCTGACGGATGCCTGTGAAAAGGCCAAGGATGCCGGGATCTATGTTATCGCGGACGATCGCCTGATCACCAACACCAAGGCTGTCGACTTCTACGTCACGTTCGACCTTGTCCGCATGGGCGAGCTGCAGGGACAGTACATCGTCGACAAGCTGGATCTGGAAAACCAGGCAGGCCCCTTCACGCTGGAGATCTTCTCCGGCTCGCAGGACGACACCAACGCCATCTCCTTCTATCAGGGCGCAATGAACAAGCTCCAGCCGTATCTGGATAACGGCAAGCTCGTCGTCAAGTCCGGCCAGTCCTCCTACACGGAGACCGCCATCCAGTCCTGGGACTCCTCCAAGGCGCAGTCCCGTATGGATAACCTCCTGTCCGGCTACTATGCCGATTCCCACCTGGATGCCGTCCTGGTCGCGGCCGACTGCCTCGCGCTGGGCGTCATCTCCTCGCTCGAGTCCATGGGCTACGGCACCGACGCCAACCCCTATCCCATCGTGACCGGTCAGGACGCGGAGCTTGCGGCTGTCAAGAACATTCTTGCCGGCAAGCAGTCCATGACGGCCTTCCTCGACGCCAACAAGCTGACCGAGATCCTCGTCCCCGTTGTCGACGATCTGGTCGCCGGCAAGACCCCGGCTTCCGATACCACGTACAATAACGGCGTCTTCGACGTCCCCACCAAGACCTACGATCCGTATCTGATCGACAAGGACAATGTCAATTACCTCGTTGACGTCGGATTCTATACGGACGCTGAGATCAACGGCTGATCCTTTCACGGCGAAGCCTGCGGCCCCGGCCGCAGGCTTCTTCCAAAGGGAAAAACTGTTCTATTCTGTGAAAAGGAGCCAGACAAATGCAGGATTATATCCTCGAAATGCGGAACATCACCAAGGAATTTCCGGGTGTCAAGGCGCTGGACAATGTCAGCTTTCAGGTCAGGCGCGGCGAGATCAAGGCGCTGGTCGGTGAAAACGGCGCGGGAAAATCCACGCTGATGAACGTGCTTTCCGGCGTCTACCCGGAAGGGACCTATACCGGCGATCTTGTCGTGGACGGCGAGATCTGCCACTTCAAAAGCATCCAGCAGTCTGAGCATGCCGGTATCGCCATTATTCACCAGGAGCTGGCGCTGATCCCGATGCTGAGCATTGCGGAAAATATTTTTATCGGAAATCCCCAGATGAAGCACGGTGCGATCGACTGGATCCAGACCCGGATCAAGGCGGCGGCGCTGATGGAGCGCGTCGGCCTGACGGACGATCCCGATACGCCCATCAACCAGATCGGCGTCGGCAAGCAGCAGCTCGTCGAGATCGCCAAGGCCCTGAGCAAAAACTGTAAAGTCCTCATCCTGGACGAGCCCACGGCAGCGCTCAACGAGCGCGACAGCCGTAATCTTCTGGATCTGCTGAAGACCCTTCAGCAGGAGGGCATCACCTGTATCATCATTTCCCATAAACTCAACGAGATCTGTTACATTGCAAACTCCATCACGGTCCTGCGCGACGGCCGGACCGTGGCAGACTTTGAAGACGCATCTCAGGTCAGCGAAGATACGCTGATTAAACATATGGTCGGCCGGGAGCTCAGCAACCGCTACCCGCCCAGAGCCCACAAGCCCAGCGAAGGCGTTTTCTTTGAAGTGAAAGACTGGTGCGTGCACCATCCGGAATTCCCGGAAAAGCTCGTCATCAAGCATGCGGATATCCAGCTGCGCAGAGGCGAGGTCGTAGGTCTGGCCGGTCTGATGGGCGCGGGCCGCACGGAATTTGCCATGAGTGTATTCGGCAAGAGCTACGGCTGTTCGATCACCGGCGAGGTGTACAAGGGCGGCAGGAAGATCGACGTCAGTACTGTCCCGAAGGCGATCGAAAACGGCATCGCCTATCTCTCCGAAGACCGCAAGACCTACGGCCTGATCCTGACGGAGACGATCAGCAAAAATATCTCCATGGCGAACCTCAAGCGCATTTCCAAGGCCGGTGTCCTGAATCTGAATAAAGAGATCAAGGAGACCGGGGAAAACGCGAAGCAGTTCGGCGTAAAATGCGCGAGCATTTTCCAGAACGCGGGCAATCTTTCCGGCGGCAACCAGCAGAAGGTCGTTCTGGCCAAGTGGATGTTCAACCTGCCGGATGTGCTCATTCTGGACGAGCCGACCCGCGGCATCGACGTGGGCGCAAAATACGACATCTATTGCATCATCAACGAGCTGGCGGCCAGCGGCAAGTGCGTGCTGGTCATCTCCTCCGAGCTTCCGGAGCTTCTGGGTGTCTGCGACCGCATCTATGTCATGAACGAGGGCGAGATCAAGGGCGAAAAGCTTGTGCAGGACGCCACGCAGGAAAACATCATGCGCTTACTCATTTAGGATTGGAGATACTACAATGAAAAAAGAACAAGTTATGAAGACGCTTCGCGCCTACAGCATGGTCATTGTTCTCGTCGTGATCGCAGTTTTGTTCCATCTGCTTACGAACGGCCTGATCTTCACGGCCATGAACCTGACCAATATCATTCTGCAGAACTCCTACGTCGTCCTGCTGATCCTTGGCATGCTTCCCGTCATCCTGACCGGCAACGTCGACCTGTCTGTCGGTTCCGTGCTGGCCTTCGTCGGCGCCATCGCCGCCATCCTGCAGGTCAACTACCACTGCGGCGTTCTGGTCACGCTGTTGGTCTCTCTGCTGGTCGGCATTCTGATCGGCTGTTGGCAGGGCATGTGGATTGCCTATTTTGATATCCCTGCCTTCCTTGTGACGCTCTCCGGCGAGCTGGTCTTCCGCGGCCTGACGCAGGTCGTGCTGGACGGCGCGTCCATCGGCCCGTTCTCTGATACCTTCCGTGCCATCGCCTCCAGCTTCATCCCGGACATCTTCGGCGGAAGCGGCTTCCATCTGACGACGATGATCCTGGCTGTGCTGGCCTGCGCGGTGTATGTCTACCTGCAGCTGCACGGCCGTGCGGACAAACAGCGCCACGGCGTGCCGGTCCGCCCCATTACCGGCTTTATCATCAAGTGTGTCGTGATGTGCGTCGTCATCCTTTACCTCTCCTGGCAGATGGCCAGCTATAACGGCTATCCGACCGTCCTTATCATCATGCTGGTCCTGTGCCTGGTCTACAGCTTCATCTGCAGCCGCACGATCTTCGGCCGCGGCCTGTACGCCATCGGCGGTAACCGCAAGGCGGCCATGCTCTCCGGCGTCAAGGACCGGCTGTACTTCTTCCTGGCCTATGCCAACATGGGCCTCATGAGCGCTGTGGCCGCGCTGGTCTACGCTGCCCGCCTCAACGCGGCAACACCCAAGGCCGGTGTCAACTTTGAGCTTGACGCCATCGCGGCCTGCTTCGTCGGCGGCGCGTCCGTCACCGGCGGCGCCGGTACGATCGGCGGCGCGCTGGTCGGCTGCTTCGTCATCGGTATCCTCAATAATGGTATGTCCATGATGGGCATTTCCGCCGACTGGCAGCAGACGGTCAAGGGCCTCGTCATCCTGGCCGCCGTCGCCTTCGACCTCGTGCCGAAGCGGAAAAAGAAATAAGCATCCGGTTCCCCTTTTGTGCATGCACCCGCCTCGGGTGCATGCGTTTTTTCTGTGGCAACTGGACAAAGGCGGACACAGTTGGTGGGGAAGACACAAAACGCCCGGCAGGTGCTTTCGCGCCTGCCGGGCGAATCTTGCCTAAGACGGGAATGGGATCAGCTCCAGCAGCAGATTTGCTGCGCCGGCCAGCGTCATGACGAGGATGGGGCTGAGCTTCGTTCTGCGCAGCAGCAGAAGACTGCTTGCGAAGATCACGACCAGCCGCCAGTTCGTGCCCGCGAACGTCAAGGCCTCGTCCCAGAACGCGGTGACGAGAATGCTGACGCCTGCCGAGGCAATCATCGCCACGACGGCCGGGCGCAGCGAGGTGAGCACGCCCTGCAGCAAAGAAAGTTTGCGGTAGCGCAGATACAGCCGCGCCAGCAGCGTCACCAGCACGCACGACGGCAGCATGCACCCCACCGTCGCCGCCAGCGCGCCCGAAAGCCCCGCCACGCGCAGCCCGACGAATGTCGCCGCGTTGATGGCGATCGGCCCCGGCGTCATCTGCGAGATGGTGACAAGGTCGGTGAATTCCGCCATACCGAGCCAGCCGTGCTGCGTGACGATCTGCGCCTGGATGAGCGGCATGGCCGCGTAACCGCCGCCGAAGCTGAACAGGCCGATCTGCAGAAAGCTCCAGAACAGCTGCAGCAGGATCATCCGGCCTTCCTCCTTCCGAGCAGCGTCCGCGCCGTCCCCAGCGCGATGCAGCCGAGCACGATATAGACCACATTGACCTTGCACACGCACGAGAGCACAAAGGCGGCGGCCATGATGAGCATCGACGAGACGCTTTTCTGCCGCGCGATATCCGCGCCCATGTCCCACACGACCGACGCGATGACCGCGCCGACGCCTGCCTGCATCCCGGCCAGCACCCGACTGACCACGGCGTTGTCCCGGAACAGCTGATAGAAATAGGAGACAAGCGCGATGATGACGAACGGTGGGATGACGGTGGCGACGGCCGCGGTGAGTGCCCCGGCCAGCCCTGCGAGCTTGTAGCCCACGACGATCGCGCCGTTGACCGCGATGGGGCCGGGGGAGGACTGCGCGATGGCGACAAGATCGAGTATCTCATCCTCGCTGATCCAGTGCCGCTCGTCCACGAACCGCTTTTTCATCAGCGAGACGATCACATAGCCCCCGCCGAAGGTAAACGCGCTGAGATACAGCGTGGAAAAAAACAGCTGGGGCAGAACGCTTTTTTTCTTCATGCGATCCTTCCTTTCTGCTTCCCAGTATATCGCATCCGGCGGCAGAAGTAAAACCGGATCCGCAAAAAAATCCCGGCCGGAGTTCTCTGACCGGGACACGTTTGATATGCTCAGGTCTGCGCCGCGCCGTCGACGCTGACGACGGCGCCGGTCACGTAGCTGGCCAAGTCGCTTGCCAGGAACAAAAAGACGTTGGCGACCTCCTCCGGCTCGCCGATGCGCCGCAGCGGGATCGGCGCGGAGATCCGCGCGACCAGCTCCTCCGGCAGCGCTGCGACCATGTCCGTGCGCGTCACGCCCGTCACGATCGCTGTTTTTCCCTGCAGCAGTTCCATATCCGTACCTCCTGAAACCAGAATTTTTATGCCCCTAGGATACCACATCCTAATGAAAAAACACCAATCCGGGTATCTAAATGCGGATATTTATGAAATACGATATATCAAAAACAGCATAAGGCAAAAGGCTCCCCTTCCAGGGGAGCTGTCAGCCGCAGGCTGACTGAGAGGTTGTCACAAATTTACATAAAAAATCAAACCGCAAGTTTAGCTTGCGGTTTGAAAAGGAAGAAACGGGCTCAGAGGAAAAGAGACTCCGCGAATAGCGGGGGCTCGTTCCGTCGAGGCCGGTTCTGACGTGCCTCCGGCGGCCCCATCTTTTCCGTCTTGCCGGAAAAGATGGGGGAGAAAAGGGGCGCTGGGTTACGGTTTGGGTGCTTCCTGCCTCTGAATTTAGGTGGGGCCCTAGTTTTTGGCTGTCGTTCCACACGAGACTCACCTTACGGGCGTCCTGGTACGCGCCGCCTGATACGGGGGTATCAAGTTTGATACTAGCTGCCGTAGAACAACTGCTATAAATAGAAGGTGCAGACCGGATTTGCTGGTCTGCACCTTTTTGCATTGGATTTCATTATTTGCTCTGCACCTTGTAGGGGCGGGGCTCTGCTCCGCCCGCTG